>TARA_R110002012_G_scaffold321836_2_pt1 | contig 19749 bp, 17 predicted proteins | sample TARA_R110002012 | Tara Oceans TARA_R110002012 (sample SAMEA4396515) | marine metagenome | biome: Westerlies Biome; feature: [DCM] deep chlorophyll maximum layer (ENVO:01000326); material: water (ENVO:00002006), including particulate matter (ENVO:01000060) such as... | depth 40 m | reverse complement strand
TTGAATTGTCTCCAATTCTTTGGAAGAAAATCAAAACCGGTCTATCTGCAGGGCGAGTACAATCTGTAGCTGTAAGACTTATTGTAGACAGGGAAAGAGAAATAGAGCAGCACAAAGCAAAGTCAAGTTTCAGGATTACTGCCATTTTCGAAGTGGAAGGAAAAACCTTTCAGGCTGAGCTACCAAAGAAATTTGATACTAAAGCTGAAGCTGAAGAATTCCTCAAGAAATGTCTTGACTCTGATTTTTCGGTAGCTAATCTTGAGAAAAAACCAGGCAAGAAATCCCCAGCTGCACCTTTTACTACATCTACTCTTCAGCAGGAGGCAAGCAGGAAGCTTTACTTTTCAGTAGCCCAGACTATGTCTGTAGCGCAGAAACTGTATGAAGCTGGTAAGATTACCTATATGAGAACAGATAGTGTGAATCTCTCGGATGATGCGATGGCTTCTGCCAAAAAAGCAATCCAAGGTTCATATGGAGATAAATATCATAAATCCAGAAAATTCACTACCAAATCTGAAGGCGCTCAGGAGGCTCACGAAGCCATTCGACCAACGGACTTTGGAAATGCCCATGTATCGGGAGAACGCAACGAGCAGCGTCTCTATGAGCTGATCTGGAAGCGTGCTATTGCTTCGCAGATGGCAGACGCTGAGTTGGAGAAAACTATTATTACGGTTGACATTTCTAATCAACCCCAGAATCTCGTTGCCACTGGTGAGATTATCAAGTTTGATGGGTTTCTTAAAGTTTACCTAGAGGATACAGATGATGAGCCGGAAGATGAGGATGTTAACGAAGGCAAAGCACTTTTGCCTCCTTTGACGATTGGCCAGGCACTTAATCTTCAGGAGATGAAAGGTCGCGAGACATTTTCTCGTGCTTCTCCAAGATATACTGAAGCATCCTTGGTGAAGAAACTTGAAGAGTTGGGAATTGGTCGTCCATCTACGTATGCACCTACTATTTCCACTATTCAGAGACGTGAATATGTGATCAAGGAATCCAGGGATGGTACTCCTAGAGATTATGTAGAAATGGTCATCGCAAAGGGAAAGTTTAAGGACGCCACCAAAACTGAAAATACTGGTGCCGAAAAGCAAAAGCTTTTTCCTACCAATATTGCTATGGTAGTGAATGACTTCCTGGTAGAGCATTTTCCTAATGTAATTGACTTTAGCTTTACTGCTAGAGTAGAGAAGGAGTTTGATGATATTGCTTCCGGAGGTCAAGTTTGGCAGGATATGTTGGATTCTTTTTATGGCAATTTCCATAAGAATGTAGAAGACACAGAGCAAATCGCAAGACAGGATCTTAACACCAGCCGTGAACTAGGTAACCATCCAGTAAGTGGAAAGCCGATGATTGCCCGACTTGGAAAATTTGGTCCGTTGGTGCAAATCGGTGATTCTGAGGATGAGGAAAAGCAGTTTGCGAGCTTGAAAAAAGGTCAATTCATCGAAAACCTTACGATGGAAGATGCGCTGGAATTATTCAAATTGCCACGTGATATCGGAATGTTTGAGGACAAAAAGATGGTAGCTGCGATCGGTAGATTTGGCCCATATGTCCGACATGACGGTTCATTTTTTTCCTTGCCTAAGGAAATGGATCCTTTGAGTATCACTGAAGAGGAAGCGATTCAGCTGATCAAAGATAAACGTGAAGCGGATGCTAAGAAGCACATCAAATCATTCGATGAGAATCCAGAGATTCAGGTTTTGAATGGTAGATGGGGACCTTACATCAAGATGGGTAAGAATAATTACAAAATCCCAAAGGATAAGGAAGCTGAAACCTTAACTTATGAAGAGACTCTTCATATTATTGAAAATCAGCCAGAACCAAAGAAAAAAGGTGGTAGATTTGCCAAGAAAAAATAAGCAAAAATCTGTGCCTCAATTATAATTTGAGATTCTTATGAGCAAGCCTAATTCAATGCTGTTAAAGATTGTTTTAGGCTTGTTTTTGTTTGTAAGCGGAAGCGATTGCTTCGGGCAGAAAATTTTTAAAGGAACTGTCTCAGATTTGGAGACTGGAGAGGCAATTCCTTATGCTTCAGTATTTTTTACCAATACTACATTTGGAGTTTCTGCAGATGAAAATGGAAAATTTTCCTTGTCCATTCCAGACGGAAACTATGAAGTAATCATCCGAAAACTAGGATATAGTGGTATAGTTTTCAGTTTGCTAAATGAAGAATTTAAGCCACAGGGCTACAAATTTTTACTCAGCGAAGTTGAAGAGGAGCTAGATCTCGTAGAAGTCAAAAGGACTAGAGATCCTGCATGGTATAAAAATTTGGAGGATTTTAAAGTGTTTTTTCTCGGCACATCGATCAACGGACTTCGTTGTGATTTTCTCAATGAGACGGTTTTAAGACTAGATGATCAAAGTGAAGCAGGCACGCTTAAAGTTTCCGCTACAGATATTTTACAGATCAATAATCCTAATCTTGGATATAGAATTGATTACTTGCTGCAGGAATTCAGGTATGAGGCTAAAGATGGCTATGTTTTTTATTCCGGATACCCTCTTTTTATTCCTGATTCTACTTTATCAAGAAGCGCACAGAGAAAAGTCGAAAAACAGCGTGAAAAGGCTTATAGAGGCAGTTTACAGCATTTTGTTAGATCAGTCTATGAGGGCAGCGATGAGGAGGAAGGCTTTGTAATCAGAATGTTATATCGAACTGCTGATCCAGCTCATCCAGGTAAGTATATCAATCAATTAAATTCCAATCCGATTTCCTCGCAGGAGCTTATTAAAAAGGATTCCGTTGGAAGAGTGTATCTCAGCTTCAGTGATTTTCTGCATGTTACTTATACAAAGGAGCTGGAAAGTCCCGAGTTTAAAGGATCTATGGGTGCAGGGGATGTTGGAAATCAAGTCTCAACGATTTACTTACAAACCGATTCGCTGGAAATTTATTCGAATGGAAGCTATGCAGATCCTTTTGGTATGTTGGTAGAAGGCTATATAGCTTGGGAGCGGATAGGAGATTTGTTGCCTATTGATTATCAGCCAAAAGAGTGATGTTGGGATTCTTTTTTTTGCGAGGACTTTGCTATTTCAGAAAATCAGGGTCTTTATACTTCGGATGAGGATAAGAATAGAAGCCTTCTCCCGATTTTGTTCCTAGTTTTCCCTGGTCGATGTATGTTTTAAGTAGTGCTGCAAAAGCTTTTGAAGAAGGGTTTCTTTTAGAGTTGGTAATATGCCACGCAGTATCCAACCCTACATTGTCCAAGATTCCAAAGGGACCGGCAGAAACACCAAAATTCACCATCCAGGATTTGTCAATAGCTTCAATTTCAGCTATTTCTCCAGTTAGTAATCTTCCTGCAGCATCGATCCAGGCTATTAACAGCGTATTGAAAATATAGCCAGAATGCTCTTTATTCACCAAGATCGGAATTTGATTTAGCTTTCTTCCTACATCTTTCAGTACAGTAACTATCTCCGCCGAAGTTCCTAAGTGTGGCATGATGTCTACTACTCTGGAATTAAAAACGTCATGGAAGTGAAATGCGCAAAATTTTTCAGGTCTTCCGCTATCCTCCGCCAGCATTGAAGGGATTAAGTAGCTTGTGTTGGTAGTAAAAATGGTTTTGTCCGGAGCCAATTTTCCAAACTTCCTCCATACCTCTTTTTTTATCTCTAGATCTTCCGTGACGCTTTCGCTGATAAGATCTGCGTTTTCCACCGCAGCAATAGGATCTAGAGTGAAAGAGATTTTTTGTATTGCCTCCTGTCCTTGGGAATTTGTTATTTCCCCGGATTTGATGAGATGGGTTACTATTTTTTGCATCGATGCCAGGGAGCTTTTCAGGCTATTTTCATGTAGATCATATACTGTGACATGAAAGCCAGAAAGTGCAGCCTGAAGACCTATTTTAGAACCAAGGATACCCGCTCCAAGAATGCAAATGTTGGAAATATTCATAATTTACTCTTGCTGAATCAGTTTTGTAAGTCGATTTGCTATGTCTAAAAACTTAAATGGTAAAGCCTCCGTCAGCGGTGAAGACAGATCCCGTGGTATAAGATGTGGCCGATGAAGCTAAAAATAAAGCCATCGCGCCAATTTCCTCGGCAGTACCCGCGCGCTTTATTGGGAGTTTTTTCATTACCATTTCCATTATTTTATCATTGGACCAGAGTGGTTCGGAAAATTTGGTTTCGATCAATCCCGGACAAATAGCATTGACGCGGATTTTGGATTCTCCCCATTCCTTGGCCAAAACTTTGGTCATTGAGATCAATGCTGCTTTGCTCACACTATAGATTCCCAATCCGTGCTCCGGGGAAATCGCTCCAATGGAACTGATGTTGATTACCGAGGCATTTGAGGATTTTCTGAGATGTGGCCAGCATAATTTGGATAGTTCAAATGGCGCTTTCAGGTTTACATTCATGATTTTGTCAAATGCTTCTGTGCTAGTTTCATGCACGGGACCAAATACAGGATTGGTAGCTGCATTGTTCACTAATATGTCCAGCTGCCCATATTTTTCTACTGTCTTATCTACTAATTCAGGCAAACTCTCGATATGTCCCACATTGCAGGCAATACCCATAGCTTCGTATCCTTTTTCTTTTAGCTTGGATGCCATTTCATCTACAGACTCCTGCTTTCTACTGCATAAGACTACTTTTGCTCCGGCAGCCGCAAAAATCTCAGCTATACAAAAACCGATTCCTTTGCTAGCTCCGGTGATTAAAGCTACTTTTCCATTCAGTGAAAAAAGTGTAGATAAATCCATAGTTTGAATATTTTATGTTTTTGCATTTCTAGTCCCAACTACCCATGATTGATAAAATGATTAAGTTGGCAGGAATGGTCTTGTTCAGTGGTTTTATACCCAAAATACTTGGGTCAGCTAATTGGCAAGAAAGGAACTAACCACCTTTTTCTTCTTTCAAGTTAGAAAAAAATGGATGGGCGAGGGGATGCATCACAGAATATATCGATAGTTTTATTCTATCGCTCAGAAAAACTTAAATACAACTAGTCATGGTGGAAGTAATTTTTGAAAAGACAGGAAAGCCAGAGGATGTGCTGCAAGTAAGAGAATCAGAGGCCCCTGAGCCGAAATCCCACGAGGTTCAGATTCAAGTGAAGGCCAGAAATATCAATCCTTCTGATCTGATGTTTATTCATGGAAAATATGGCATACAGCCAGACTTACCGAGTAGCGCAGGATTTGAAGCTGCAGGAATAGTAAGCAAAGCTGACGCGGAGGGTAAAGTTCCGGTAGGTACCAGAGTGATGTTCACGGCACAGGGTACGAATAAGGGGACTTGGAGAGAATATATCACCCTTCCTGTAAAGCAGGTAATTCCCATACCTGAGGGTATGACTTTTGACGTCGCCTGCCAAGCTTTCGTAAATCCAGTCACTGCAGTAGCCTTGGTAAATAAATCTAAACTTAAAGCTGGAGAATGGCTTTTGCTGACCGCAGGAGCTTCGGCTTTCGGGAAATTTGCCATTCAGATCGCAAAAGCCAGAGGCATTAAAGTAGCCTGCACAGTTCGGCACGATGAGCAGAAGAACTATTTAGCCGAACTAGGCGCTGACTTGGCAATAAATACTGAAAAAGAAGATCTGAAAAAATCCATTTCAAATGAGGTTCCTGAAGGTATAGCTGCGGTTTTTGATGCCGTAGGTGGAGAACTTGGAGCCAAAGCCTTGTCATGCATCAAGCAGTTTGGAAAGATGTATGTCTTTGGTGTTCTGAGCTTGCAGAATATGCCTGTAAATACAGGAATGATGATTTTCAAAGAAATAACGATAGAAGGATTTTGGCTGAGTAGTATTTTGCAAAGAATAAGTGATGAGGAAAGAGCGGAACTCTACCAAGAAACCCGAGCATTTCTTATGCAGGAAGATTTTAGGGTAGAAATAGAGGGTAAATATCCGCTTACGGAGGTTAAAGCTGCCATTAAGGCTTACCATAAGCCGGGAAGAAATGGAAAAATACTTTTGGTGAGTTAATTTCTTGAAAATAGTTCTTCATAAAAAAAGGGATTCCCCATCTTTGCACTTCAAATCAAAAAAAACTAACAGAATGAATTGGGATACGCTGGATAAGGAGCTTACCGAAATAGTAGAAAAAAGAAATCAACTGGCAGCTATGGATTATAGCGACGAAAGCTATGATGATCTGGAAGAAGAGCTTCATGACCTGGAAGATGATTTTAACGAAAACTATGAGGACAGACTTGAAGCTGAAATCGAGAAAATTCAGGATAAGTTGAAGTCTGATACTGATATACTTTTGCCTACGGCATATATTGCCAACGCCTACAAACCTTTGCTTCCGGATGCTAATGGAGTTATCAGTTATGAAGTGTCTGGCCAGCAGGGCGTGCCTATCGAGTCGGAGCAATTCGATAAGCAGGACGTTCGCATCGTACTGATTCCGAATCCAGCCCGCTTTGTGATGCTGATCAATGGTCGTCAGTTGAAAGACCTTTGGAGAAGTAGATAAGATATATTCAGGACATCAGATTTGTGATTTCAATTTGACATAAACTATACACTAAGATTGCCTGGTGAATAGCCAGGTTTTGTACTGTTCAAAGGTTGTTTAATCCAGTTATATAAGTATTTTCAATTTAGGTGAAACCCACAACTAAATTTATTTAAATTGAAAAGCTTGTTCAGTTCTGATGAGCATGCCTTGGAGTATGAAAATATAAACCAATGAATTCAAAAAGAGTAGTTATCACGGGTCTAGGAGCTTTATCTGCTCTAGGGAATGATGTGAAGACCAATTGGGCAAATGCTAAAGAAGGGAAAAGTGGTGCCGGCCCAATTACTTATTTCAATGCTGAAAAATTCAAGACCAGATTTGCATGTGAAATCAAGAATTTTGATCCCACACTAAAGCTTGATAGAAACGAGATCAAGAGATCTGATTTATATACCCAATATGCTCTTTATGCAGCTGCAGAAGCAATGGAAGACTCAGATTTGGATGTTTCCAAATTGAATTCCCCCTTCGATGCCGGTGTGATCTGGGGCACAAGCCAGGGAGGAATGAACACCTTGGAGTATGAAATGAAGGAGTTTGTAGGCAACGACCTCAGCCCTAGATTCAACCCTTTCTTTATCCCAAAGTATTTGGTGAACATGGCTTCCGGTGTGATCTCTATGAAGTTTGGACTGATGGGAATCAACTACACGGCTGTCACCGCCTGCGCATCTTCAAACAGTGCCATAATGGACGCTTTTAATTATATCAAGTGGGGAAAGGCCAAAGTGATTATAACCGGTGGTTCGGATGCTCCAATTACTGAAGCCTCAATGGGCGGCTTCAATGCCTTGAAAGCACTTTCCACACGAAATGAAAATCCTACCGTGGCAGCAAGACCATTTGACGGTGGTCGCGATGGCTTCGTAATGGGAGAAGGAGCTGCTGCCTTAGTTCTTGAAGAGTATGAGCATGCCAAAAACCGAGGAGCTAAAATATACGGCGAGGTTGTAGGAGCGGCCATGACAGCCGATGCATATCATCTTACCGCCACGCATCCTGACGGAGCAGGAGCTTATCACTGTATGAAGTTTGCTTTGGAGGAAGCAGGATTGACTATTCAGGATGTAGATTACCTGAATGCACATGCGACTTCCACCCCTACAGGAGACTTAAGTGAAATCAAGGCTATTTCAAAATTACTTGATGGGAACTATGAGAACTTGCATATCTCAGCTACCAAATCCATGACAGGTCATCTGCTGGGAGCTGCGGGAGCAATAGAGGCAGTTTTCTCCGTAAAAGCGATCACTGATGGTGTAGTGCCACCAACTATCAATACTGAAAAACTTGATGCTGCAATTCCTGATGGAATACAAATCGTCACTAAGACTGCGCTAAAGAAAAAGGTAAAAGTTGCTTTGAGCAACACATTCGGTTTTGGTGGACATAATGCTACGGTGGTTTTTAAAGAATTTGTTTAGAACTTCAACCTGATCAATATATTTCTGTCAACATATGGCATACTGCTCTATTATCGAAAATGGCTCCTTCAAAATATGAAGGAGCCATTTTTTAAAAATTAGTATATCAATCCTTCGAGGCACCCTTTGAATTGTCTTCGGGTGTAATTATCGAATTTTTAAAAATAGCGTCTTTACGAGAGATCACTTAAATCCCAGCTTTACTCTTACTTTATCAAGCAATTCAGCGCCAACTGCTTTGGCCTTTTCCTCGCCTGCGGCAAGCTTCATTTCGATTTCCTCAGGATGATTCATATAGAAATCAAATAATTCTCGCTCCTTCTTATATTTTTCCAAAATCAGTTGAAGAAATTCTTTCTTAGCATGGCCATAGCCGTAGTTTCCAGCTTCGTAATTTGCCCGCATCTGCTTAGTTTGCTCTTCTGAGGCTATGAGGCTGTAAAGCTTAAATACATTGTCAGAATCTGGATCTTTTGGCTCTTCCAATTCCTTACTGTCTGTGACGATGCTGTTAATATTTTTCTTCAGGGCTTTTTCTGGTAGGAAAATATCAATGAAGTTATTATACGACTTGCTCATCTTTTGACCATCTGTGCCTGGAATAGTCTTTACCGCCTCGTCGATTCTGGCTTCGGGTATTGTGAGGATATCCTCACCCACAATTCTATTAAATGTCGAAGCTATATCTCTCGTCATTTCCAAATGTTGCATCTGATCTTTTCCTACAGGCACGAGGTCCGCGGAATACAGTAATATATCCGAAGCCATGAGCACAGGATAAGTGAATAGTCCAGCATTTACATCTGAAAGTTTTTCAGCCTTGTCCTTAAAACTGTGTGAATTTGCCAGCATGGGAAAAGGAGTGAAGCAGTTCAGATACCAATTCAATTCAGCTACTTCAGGTCTTCTGGACTGTCTATAAAAAGTCGTGTGCTCTATATCCAACCCGAACGCTAGCCATGCCGCAGCCACAGCAAGTGTGTTTTGCTTTCTTACCTCCCCATCCTTGGACGTAGTAAGGGAGTGCAGATCAGCTATGAAAATAAAGGATTCTTCCTTGTTCTCTTTTATCAATTCAATAGCAGGGACGATTGCTCCCAGGATATTTCCCAAGTGTGGTCTGCCGCTACTTTGAATGCCTGTTAATACTCTTGCCATTGGTCTGATTTTGTTGCAAATTAAGTAAAACAGACCTGAATACGTTTGAAATTATGCGTTAATTGCGGTCATGATCAGAATAGAAAAGACCCTATATACTCTCTTAATCCTTTCTTTTTTCTCCCAACTCACACTGGCTCAAGATACTATCACTCCTAAGTTGATCTGGACTGTGAACAAAGTGGATCTGGGAACTGTCCTCGAGGAGCAGGGTCCGCAGATAGCTGAGTTCGAGTTTGCCCACACACAGGATTCTATTTTTTTCATAGAAAAAGTCTGGACGGATTGCGGATGCACAACTGTAGATTATACCAAGGATACTTTAGTTGTTGGGGAAAGTGGGACCTTGAGAGTTTCTTTTGATCCTTCATCAGGAGCTGGTTATTTTTCCCGAATGATCGTGGTAAAAGGCAATCTTATGGGTGTGCAGGACACACTTTACATAGAAGGAACTGCTCTGCCACGTGCCAGTGATCCTGAGGCTACTTATAAAACCAGAAAGGGAGATTTAGGATTTAGACTTTCGAAGGTCAATGTCGGGGAGGTTTTCAACAATGAACCAAAACTGAAGCAAGTGGAGGTTTATAATTTTGGCTCTAATATCTTGATGAAAGATAGCCTTGAATTTATAGGTCCGGAGTACATACAGGTGTCACAGCTAACAGAGGCTATTTTGCCAAATGACAGAGGATTACTTCAGATTCTTTACGATGGTGCTTTGAAAAATGATCTGGGATTTTTTGAGGATCAGGTATCGATTAACTGGAAGGATAGCACCACGTTTATCCAGCTGGAGGTGATGGCAGATGTGTTTGAATATTATGCGCCCTTTGCCAAGGATAACTTGAATATAGTGCCTCAACTGGTCATTGATCCAAAAGAGAGAGATTTAAGGACGATCAAATCAACTCAAATCCAGGTAGAGAATGTGGTATTGAGCAATAGGGGAAAGCAAGTGTTGGAAATCAAGAAAGTTCAGGGGAATTGTGATTGCCTAAAACTGGAAATCCCGAAGCTTACTCTTGATCCGGGAGAATCGATTGAACTTAAAGTGGTTTTCGATCCAAAAGGTAGAAAGGGAATAGATCAACGCAACATCTATATATTCAGTAATGATCCGCTCAATCCGGTGCAGTTATTCCTGCTGAAAAGTAGGGTGGAGTAGGATAGTCTAAAGTTGAAATTAAGGATCGCTCCAGTTGTTCTTATGCTATGACTTTCCTGAATTTTGTCTAATGGAATGTAGTCATTACTACTTCAGAAATTTTCAAGGGGGTAATTGTAACAAGAGAATTTTCTCAAAAATTGATTTACCCCTCTATATTTTTCTTCACAATCTTCAGCACACGATTGTAGATGATTTCTGCCAAGCTCCAATCATAGCCATCAAAGTTTGTAGTATTATTAAACTGGATAATGACTGTATCAATGTCTTTGTGGTACTTGGCGATACTCTGATACCCTGGAAGCAAACCAGTATGTTCATAGACATAAATATCCGAATAGATCTGCTGCTCGCCTTCCTTGAACACCGAACCATCATTTAATGCCCGAAGGAAAACGCCCACATCTTCGGCGGTAGCAACCATGGATCCAGCGGCGTTGATGAATTCATTGTATTTCAAATCCTCATCATACCCCACATAATATCCGCTCATCACCTCATGCAAATCATCCACATCACTAACCAAGCTGTACGTATTATTGAGTCCAAGCGGGTTCAAAATTTCCTCTTTGATATACCGATGATGGCTATATCCCAGTGCATTATCAAGGAGCTCCCCGATCAATAAGTAATTGGTATTGGAATATTCATAGCTCTTATCAGGAGCAAAGTCAGCAGGGGTGTCTAATACCAATTCAAGATTATCACTATTGGCTATCGGAGGATCTACCCAATAGTTAGGGGTGCGGGAATAATCGGGAATGCCGGATCTATGCTGCACCAGCATTCTAAGGGTGATTTTATCCGCATTCTCAATTCTGCCATCCAATTCCGGAAAGTACTCAGCCAGAGTTTTGTCCAAAGACAGTTGGCCATCTTTTACCAGTTTAGCGACAGCCACAGCTACGTAAAGCTTGCTAATACTGGCGATCTTAAACAAAGCTTCTGGGTAAGCAGGTATTTTCTTTTCCCGATCATGCCAGCCAGCGGCATAGAACTCTGGAGGCTTCCCGCCTTGATCCACATAAACAATCATTCCGTCAAAGCCCTGCTCAACTCCCTCTTCCAACTGCTCCTGAACCGAATCGGGTAGGGGTAAAATCCATGCCTTCACCAAAGTCCAAGGAACAAAATACAACGAACCTATGCTTGCAAGGATAAATAGGATTCGAAGGATTTGTTTGGATTTGGGGGAGGGCATTTAATTTTATGAGGCTTTATTGACTGACATCCACAATCAATTTAGATAAGAAAAATTATCATCTCTTTTCGCACATACTTTTATTAGCTGTATCTTTGTAATAAGAAATTGCTAAGAAGATAATTCAAATTACAAGGCGATTTAATAATAACATTATATTTGAAGTATATTGTCAATAAATGAAATTTTCTGAAGAAATGAATTCAACAGATTTTGAAATAGAAAAAGAAGAATTTGGTCACAAGATCGAATTTGATGGCCAAATCGATGGGACTTTATCCTTTTCACTAGATGAATTATTTGAAAAGAATAATATTGAGATAAAAGAACTTATAAACATCTCTCAGATTTATGTGGGATATAAATATCCAGAAGTTACGAGTAGCTATTTAATTGAAGATTTAGATCCTTTAATCGATTATATCAATCAACATGGAAATTCTTATAATGCTCTTTTAGCATTTAAAAATGCCATTAGCCGGTTTTTTCCAAAATGTCCACTGAAACTTGAATATTACGAAGATCCCGAAGATAGTGTTAATACTCAGCTGCTTTTAACTATATTGTTTGATGGCAATCCTGATGAGGCTTCGTTACAATTGTGTTTATTGGAAAGTGAATGTCCAGAGATATTTGAGTATGATTTCGTTGTTTTAGACATTGAGTTTGTCTAAGTAATTATTTTTAAATTTTTCTATCAATTGCTGAAGTCGTTTGGCTTCGATTTGGGTAAATAGAAGTTCTTTATCCAGATCAGCAGCAAAATTTTCATAGTCTGCTTTTTCTCTCTTTTTTTTTAACCTGCGGAGAATAGCGGCAATTTGGTTAGACTCTGGCTTTCCATATTTACTGAACTGTTCTTGAGTCCAAATATGTTTTCTATTGAATTTTTCAGTAGAAACTGGTTTAATCACCTCCCTTGACAAATTCAAAACCCCATAATATATCCGACTAATTGCAGTTCTTTTATACTCCTCCCCATTCTGCTTTGAGAGAGAGTTTCCTAACTTAACATAGTTATTCCAGTCAAAGGACATTTTTCCTACCCTTCCTTATGTTTTCAAAGGTCGACTCTACTAACTCTCTCCCTGACCCCTCTTGAGTATATATATTCATTAAAAAATCTAAAGTTAAACTAGCAGAGCCTGAAAAGTTCCATTTGCACCCTAAAAATTGACATCCAGTTATACTTATCGGACCTGAAGCATAATAAGTCATAATACAATCATAAAATTTACAATTTTGATATTTACCATAATCAAGTACAACTTCTACTTCTCTGAATGTTTGTTCAACAACTGTGTGCTTGGGTAGGACTTTAGATCCATTAGATTTCTTTTTATTCATAAAATTGTATTGTATACGTAAATTTATTCTTTAGTTCTATATTTTGACTTTAAAGGAAATTTTATAGAAAGATATGATTTATAATTGATAAGAATCAAATAATCAGATTTAAATCAATAGTTTATTGTCTCATAATTTCGCTATTCTTTGCTTTAGTGGTTAAAAACCTCACACAAAAGCAGGAATCCCAGTAATCTCCTGGCCCAATATCAGCAAGTGGATATCATGTGTTCCCTCATAGGTAATCACCGATTCCAGATTCATCATATGACGCATAATCGGATATTCTCCTGTGATTCCCATTCCACCATGGATTTGTCTTGCTTCCCGGGCGATGTTGAGCGCCATTTCCACATTGTTTCGTTTTGCCATGGAGATATGGACAGTTTTGGCTTTTCCGGTATTCATCATCTTACCGACTTTCCAGGCTAGGAGTTGGGCTTTGGTGATTTCAGTAAGCATTTCGGAAAGTTTCTTCTGCACCAATTGAAAACCTGCGATGGGTTTACCGAATTGGATGCGCTCAGCGGCGTACTTTCTCGCAGACTCATAACAGTCCATCGCAGCGCCGATCGCTCCCCAGGCGATTCCAAATCGTGCAGAATCTAAGCACATTAGTGGAGCACCCAAACCTGATTTGCCAGGAAGGAGATTTTCCTTTGGCACTTTCACGTTATCAAAAACCAATTCCCCAGTGCAGGAAGCCCGAAGCGACCATTTGCCATGAGTTTCCGGCGTGGTGAATCCTTCCATTCCCCGTTCCACGATTAAACCGTGAATTCGGCCTTCTTCATTTTTTGCCCAGACCACGGCAATATCCGCTTTGGGAGAATTTGAAATCCACATTTTGGCACCATTCAGCAAGTAATGATCGCCCATATCTTTGAAGTTGGTGACCATGCCAGATGGGTTGGAACCGTGATCTGACTCAGTAAGACCGAAGCAGCCCAGCATTTCTCCTGAAGCCAGTTTTGGTAGGTATTTGTTTCGCTGTTCTTCCGAACCGAATTTATAGATAGGATACATCACCAGCGAACCTTGCACAGATGCGGTAGAGCGCATGCCGGAGTCACCGCGTTCGATTTCTTGCATGATCAATCCATAAGCGATATAGTCCAATCCACCGCCTCCATATTGCTCAGGAATCTGCGGTCCAAAAGCGCCTACATCACCGAATTTCTTGACGATTTCAGTGGGGAAGTGAGCCTTCTGAGCCCAGTCTTCTATGTAGGGAGAGATCTCTTTTTTTACAAAATCCCTTATCGAGGTTCGGATTAATTTATGCTCATCAGTGAGCAGGTCATCCAGATCTAAAAAATCAACACCTTCAAAAGTGTCCTGCTTCATTGACTTTCGGATTTCTACTGACTCCATGTTATTTTTGGTTTATAAATATGAATCTGTGATTTTTGTCGGGAATTTATGCTCTTTAATCGATTCTAAGTAACTTCAAAAGGGGCTAAAAAACTATCAAATCCATTAAAAAATACTCATGGCGGAATCGCAATTTGATCCCAAGATTTTGGATAAAATTGAACTTCTTCAGAAGAAATTCAAAGCTTCTGGGCAAGATATGCTCTCTTACCTGGAAGGCTTGCAGTATGCTGATTATCTGGCTTACTGGGACTATATTAATCTTGACGTGCTGCTCTCGCTGCAGCAGCCCAAGACTTCATTCAAAGACGAGAAGATCTTTATTATCTATCATCAGATCACAGAGTTATACTTTAAGTTGATTATCTCTGAGATGGAGCAGATTGCTGAATTGCAGCCGATTACGGAGGGATTTTTCAAAGCGAGATTGGAGCGGATCAACATGTATTTTGACCAACTGATCGGGTCTTTTGCGATGATGTGGAAAGGGATGGAGCAGGAGCAATTTCTTAAATTCCGCATGTCCTTGCTTCCTGCCAGTGGTTTTCAAAGCGCACAATTCAGGGAAATAGAATTAATGGCTGCAGATGCTTTTAATCTAGTGGCCTTGGATAAGCGAACAGATCCGGATTTCCATACGCCAACCGATGTTATCTTCGAAAACCTTTATTGGCAGCAGGGAGCGGTCGAATTGGCAACTGGGGAGAAGACCTTGACCTTAAAGAATTTTGAGGCGAAATACAGTAAAAAACTGATGGATCTGATTGATGCCTATAGACGCAAAAACCTTTGGCAAAAGTATATAGATCTGCCTGATCCTTCAGATGAATTAACGGAGACCATGAAGCAGTTTGACCTGAAGGCTAATGTATTCTGGCCGTTGGCTCACTATAAATCTGCTGTTCGTTTTCTTCAGAGAGATCCTGTCGATATAGCGGCTACCGGCGGCACCAACTGGCAAAAATACCTTCCTCCGCGCTTTCAGAAAGTTATGTTTTATCCGGAACTCTGGACTGAGCAGGAGAGGGAAGACTGGGGAAAAGGCTGGGTAGTAAAGGAGATTTTTGGTGAAGAGTAGGTTTTTGGGAGTAGGAAGATTTAAGGCATAAGTATCAAGACAAAGGAAACAAGTAGATAGATATTAGAATAAGTATAATGGCTATTTTGCTTCGATCTATTAACCATAAGGGCTGTCAGTCCGAGCGAAGTCGAGGACAGAACTTACCATTTCATCCAAAGTGGCTTCGACTTCGCTCAGCCTGACACCCTGATTTTTATATTGTAAATTCCATATTTTATTATTCTTACTAACAAATTGGGTTATGGGTCGGAAAGAGATTCGAACTATCCAAAATGGCAGGATATAAAATGAGATCCACAGTTTAGTAATGACATAATTCGTATTTCATATTTCGTAAATCCCTTCTTTTTACTTAGGATAGTTTGCCCTCACAAAAGCCTCCGCATTATTATAGCAAAAGTCATCAACCAATGCTTCAGTATCTTCACGTGTTTTCAGGTGAGCAAGATGTGTTGCGTTCGGATCCTTTCTGGCTTGCTCTATAGTAAAAATCAGGTTGCTGGAAAAAAGCTGAAATTCCAGCACAGTTGGATAGTGGTCAATGGGATCGATTAGTCCTTCGAAATCGGTACCCAGCGTCATGCACTTCCAGACTTTTACCTTCTCTGCTTCGCTAAGCTTAGGATTTGCATAAGCTGACTTGGCTATTCCTTCTATATTGTCCCAGAGCAGTTCTATACCATTTCGCCTAGACTTCTTATTTTCCTTCGTGATCCCAAGAATTCGCTGATCGAAGGAAAGCCCAAAAAGTCCATCTGTTTTTACGATCATCTCTATATCTTCTTCACAGACGTTGATGTTCCAGGCATTGAATTTTTTACTTTCATCACAGAAATCATCCTTTTCCAGATCAAAGCAATCTATATGTTTTTGTAGGGTCTGAACTCCAGAAAATCCACAATGGGAAGCGATGACAGGGATTTTATCGCCTTTGGCTAGACAGGGTAGAATAATCTCTTGGTAATATTCCATTCTCCCGCAGGCACTCATGTGCTTGACGTCTATCAAAATACGATAACCTAGCCTAGGGTCTTTTTCGAGATTTTGGTCCAATCCCAATAGCTCCAGCACGATCCTTTTTCCAAAGTCAGTGAACCCTTTATTCATATTATGAACCTGATTTAAAAGGATTTTTCCCTTATCGGGAATAGAGTGCGCGTGGCCGCATAGGTTGTTGTTGAAATGATGGGAAAAAGTCATGAAGAAAACCGGTACTTTCCATTCGTGCTTAATCTCTTGAATTCGCTTTGAGATTTCTTCGATTGAGATTCTTCCCTTTTCCAAAAGGTCAGTTCCAAGGGCATGGGAACCTTCAATAGTGAGAATCATCGTGATCTCATCATCATTTTGAAGAGATTCTTCCAGTTCTTTCGTTGATTCAGGAATTAGGTAGCGGGCATTTTCTGCCCAGAGCTCCTTGTTGAATTTGGTTTTTCGCTTCTTTTCATTTTCAAAAATCCTCCTCAAAATACCCGAAGTATGGATTTTATTTGATTCAATGGTCTTCCCCGAATCCATCAGCACAAATTCAAATTCCCGCTTGAGAGATTCCCAATAGTCATAAGAATTGGATTGCACATAATTCACTGTCTCTAGCGGAATGCGCATGTAAAAAATCTGGATCAGATCACGAAGAGGAAGTTTATCATGTGTGCTGATTCCCACAGCGATATTAAGTAGATCGACAGAATTGATCTTATCCAATCCCAGCACGAACTGCCGCTCCAGTGGATAGAGGGAGTTGAAAGTCAGGCGAACATTGCCATTCCATGCTTTCACCAGATCACATTGGCTGTAGGATGCTCCCATTTTTCCCTTGACGTATCCTGCTCTATTGGATGAAATTACGGTCCAGGGACTGAATTCTTCCTTTCCTTCAAACACTTCCCTTTTCTCCTGCATGTGGAGATGCGCCCGCATATGATTGTGACAATGCAAATCTGAAAACTTTCTAGCCATGGCTTAAAAATTTAAGAAAAACCTAAGTAAAACTTTAGCTTAATTTCCTGATTATTAGGATAAAATGCAACGGTTAGCAGCACAGTTAAATGATCATCCATTTTCTTTAAATCAGGGTAAATAAAAAATCTGACTTTGGAAGTGTGAATTAGATTTGGAAAATTTTGGAGGATGAAAATATAATGGCTGCAATACTTAAATTCTGTCCAAAATCTATTCTTCTGCAGCTCCAGATTTCTAATTCCAGAATTTTACTGGCATCTTGGAATTTCAAGTAAAAAGTAAGAGGTCAGTTGCATGAGGAAAAAATCAGATTTGTCACAAGGGAATTTAATCAAAAGCCTTTTTACCTTGGCGTGGCCGATTATCATGGCCAATATTCTCCAGACAGCATATCAGTTAATTGATACATTTTGGCTGGGTAGGCTTGGGGCCAATGCTGTGGCTGCTGTAAGTATCAGTTTTCCTATATTGTTTCTGGTGCTTTCTTTAGGCGCGGGATTGACACTTGCCGGCACAGTAATCGTTTCCCAGTACAAAGGCGCTAAAGATCAGCGAATGATTGATTACAGCGCTTCCCAAACTGTTTTAGTGATCTTCTTTGTCTCTGCAATGCTTGCAGTATTGGGCTATATAGGTGCATCACCTTTGATGAATCTGGTGGGAGCTGGTCCAGAAACATTAGATGATTCTGTCAAATATTTCCAAGTTTCATCTTTCGGATTTGTGTTTCTCTTTATGTTTTTCACTTTCCAGTCACTCATGCGTGGAATAGGGAATGTACTGATGCCTATGTACATCGTGATGGGAACTGTCCTCCTAAATCTGGTTTTGGATCCACTTTTTATTTTTGGCTTTGGCCCCATCCACGGATATGGAGTGGCTGGAGCAGCAGTCGCAAGTATTATGACTCAGGGTCTATCGGCTGTAGTTGGGATAGGGATATTGTTTAAAGGTAAAAAGGGCGTGAAAATCCGCTTGGCAGATATGAAGCCAGACTTTTCCTGGATTAAGCGCATGTTTGAATTGGGCATCCCGGCCAGTTTGGAGCAATCTTCCAGATCAGCTGTGTTGACTGTTTTGGTGATGTTGGTGACAGGTTTTGGAAGTGAAATCGTAGCAGCTTATGGAATCGGAGCTAGAATTCTCAGTTTGGTAATTGTACCGGCGCAGGGCTTGGCTATGGCTACAACTACTATGGTGGGCCAGAATATTGGTGCGTCCAGAATCAAACGTGCAGAAAGCATAGGAAATCTCAGTGTGAAAGTAGCGTTTTTTGGATTGACTGGAATCGGGCTTCTGCTATTTGCATTTGCTGAGACGCTCACGGCTTTCTTTGTGCCAAATGATCCGGAAGTGATCAGGGATGGGGCTACTTTTATTAGAATTATGGCTCCGAGTTTTGGACTGTTGGGAGTGAACCAAGTGCTGAATGGACTTTTCAATGGTGCCAGATTTACCCAGGCTTCCTTATTGATTTCTATCTTCAGTTTGTGGATAGTGCGCTTTCCTACCGCTTTTGTTCTTTCCCAAAAAACTACTTTAGCATATGAAGGCATCTGGTGGGCTTTTCCTATTTCCAATTTCATCGCGGCACTGGTCGCCTACATTTACTACAGAACGGGGCACTGGAAAATCAGAACCATCCGCCATCGGGGAGATTGGCTGGGAGCAGGAATCGGGTGATTTTCCCGTTTCAGATTAGTAGATTAAAAATTAACACTTCATCTCAGAACTATGAAAATTCATTATTGCAAAAACTACGAAGAAATGTCTCTGCTCGGAGGTGAGCTTGTGCACGCAGAAGTTGAGATAAATCCGGATTTGCTTTTTTGCGCAGCTAGTGGGAATTCCCCTGCTGGATTGTATGAATTAATGGTAGAGAAGCATGCAGATTCTCATGGTTTTTTTGACTGGATGAAAGTGATCAAACTTGATGAATGGGTAGGATTAACAGATGATTCGACCTTTACTTCAGAGTATGATATTCAGGAAAAATTGCTTAAAAAATTGAGGATTGGTCAGGATCGATATATCTCGTTCAATGTAGAAACCGATGATCCAGCTTCTGAGTGTGACAGGATTCAAGATGAGATTTCACAACATGAAGGAATAGATATTTGCATTCTGGGCATTGGTATAAACGGACATATTGCTTTAAACGAACCTGCCGAGTTCCTTCAGCCTGATTGCCATGTGGCTAAACTACATCCGGTTACTTTGGCAAGTGGAATGATTGAGAAAGTCGGAATTCCTCTTTCTGAAGGAATGACGCTGGGTATTGGGAATATCATGGCTTCGAAAATGGTTATTCTCTTTATCACTGGAAAAGGCAAAAAGCCAGCTTTGGATTTATTACTGGAGGGAAAAATTAGAACGGATTTGCCGGCTTCATTGCTTTGGTTACACCCGAATGCGCATGTAATTGTGGATAGAAATTCGGTGCATTGATAAATCTCGAAGCCCGAAAAGATGGAATTAGCCAAAATTCCTTTGCT
>TARA_R110002012_G_scaffold91301_2_pt1 | contig 19751 bp, 16 predicted proteins | sample TARA_R110002012 | Tara Oceans TARA_R110002012 (sample SAMEA4396515) | marine metagenome | biome: Westerlies Biome; feature: [DCM] deep chlorophyll maximum layer (ENVO:01000326); material: water (ENVO:00002006), including particulate matter (ENVO:01000060) such as... | depth 40 m | reverse complement strand
GTCATTCTTGATTTTCTCTGTCCCGATGTATTGAGTGTGCCAGCACATCTTGAGGTATATTCAGACTTTGCTTTTTTATAGTCTGGGCGATCTTTGGGGTTTTGGCTCCACGCCAGGGCTGCTTCTTCTCCCACCTTACCTTCGTAAGGGCAAGGAGTTCCGGCCATTCTCATAGCAAGAAAGACACGGGGGTCCTGACAAAGAACACCCACTGCTGCAACCTTCATCCCGGTATCATATAAATACTTAGACAGCTTAAGTCTTTCACAGTTTTCATCTCTGACAGTTCTTCCTGCGGATAAACCGAAAACTTGGCCTTGAAATGCACCTGACCTTCCAACGGTACACAAGTCCTGGCTGTAACTCATAATAGAAGGAGCAATCGCAGACGCAGGCGGTGCTTTTTGTGTAATGTTTTGATTGATGGTTTGTTCAGATTTTGACTCATTAATGTTGCGATTGGTGTTATCAGAAGTGCTGGTGTTTTCATTAACGTTTTTGTTGTCTGTTTTTACATTTGAGTTTGAGTTCGACTCGTTCTTGTTTACATTTGTATTATTAGAGGTTGATGTTGAATTATTGTTGTTGTTATTTGTGTTAGTGTTTGTGCTTATGCTTGTTGAGTTGTTGTTGTTATTGTTTGTGTTATTTGATGTCGAGACATTATTATTATTATTGGTGTTTGTGTTGCTCGATGTTGATGTATTTGTGTTGTTTGTAGTGGTGTTGTTTGTAACGCTTTGATCTACTGATGAGTTTACATTTGATGTAGATGTCGTAGTGTTTACGTTATTGTTTGTGTTGGTAGCTGTCGATGTCGTGGTGTTGACATTGTTGTTACTGTTTGTTGCTGTTGAGGTTGTGGCAGTGGTTGATGTGTTGACGTTAGTGTTGTTGTTTGTGGCTGTTGAGGTGTTGACGTTAGTGTTACTGTTTGTTGCTGTTGATGTTGTGGTCGTGGTGTTAACGTTGGTGTTGCTGTTGGTGTTAACGTTGGTGTTGTTGTTGGTATTAACATTGGTGTTATTATTGGTTGTTGTTGTTGTGTTTGTTGTGTTTAAAGAGTTTTGTTCACAATACTGCTCACCAGCAGTACAATCGCCTGTTTGGTCAGCATACACGGGGGTTGGAACATAGAAAGAACCAACCAGGAGTAAGGCTAAAAACCCTTTTAATGTCTTCATATTGTTACTCTAAAAAATAACTTTGTATCTAAGGCAAAGTTACCATAAAAATTCTGGGCGGTGGAGAAATACTATTGATTTCTAATTTTTTCTTTGGCTTTGTAATATCTTTTATTAAATCTTTGGTAGACCTTGTTTTTCTCTTTGTCATATTTGTCCATTTTTTCTGCGTATTTAAATGGATCTTGCTTGTAATAACGATCATAGGCGTCTCTTTCTTTTTGTCTTATTTCTTTAAGAGCTTTTTCTGCCCTATCAAAATCTGAATCCCAGCCTCTTCCGGCAGCCGACCTAAATCTTTTTTCTTGTGCTTCTGTTTTATAAGGGCCAAGCTTTATTAAATCCCACTTTTCATCCTTTAATATTTTTGCTGCAGCTCGGTCAGTTTCCATCAAGCCTTTATACTCAAAAGCCAGCTGGTCTATTTCATCACTGTTGTTGAAATAATCTTTTGCGTCTACATAGTCTTCCGGCTCAGCTGTAAATATTCTAGCTATAGGGACCTCTTGTAAAGAAAGATCTCTTCCTTCCATAACTTTATCAATTGCATCATAAGTTCTTGTTCCAAGCCTTAATGGTCCGGAGCCAAAATATTCTGCAACATATTGCATAGTGGCTGGGCTTAGGTCCAGCGGGCCAGATCTGTAATCATTGCCACCAGAAAACTCATTCAAAGATTTAGCAAAATCAATATAAAACTCTCTGGTGTGTTTTAATCTTTTGTTTGATTTGGGAATGGTTGGTCCAAATCCTGTTTGCTCTGGAGCTATCGGTGCGCCAAACCAATTTTCATTTAAAGCAGATTCGGTCAGTGGTTTAAAAACCGTGGGGGTTCCGGTCTTTAGAGTTATGTTTCGTAGGCCCTCGAGGCCTGGGGCATTTGTATGGGTTAACCCTACAGGGCTGGCAGAGCCTATAAATGTTGATGCAAGCTCCATGCTCGCTTCAGACGGGCTAATGATTTCCCTGTCTAAAACTTGTGTGCCATATATCATTTCTGTCGGAAGCCTTCCTGCTGCATCAAACACGTTATACAAATAAGGCAAAGGTATTGCTATGGCAAAAGTTTTTTCACCGGTTTTGTATTTAGTAAAACCGCCTTTGTTTCTATCCACTTTAACGTCTTCGTTTCCATTAATTATTCCAGGCAACATAAAAATCATGTTTCTTTCTTTTTCGTGTGCGGGTATTTTTTCGTACAACAACCTATCGTCATCGTCTTCGCCACTCATCATCATGTTGTAGTATGTTCTAAGGGATCCAAAGAAAGCGAGTGCGCCCATTGCCGTGGCTTTTCTTCCGGAGAAACTTTTCGTCCCGGGCTGTAGGCCCCTGGCAAAGTTGCTCATTCCTTGTATGCTTGCATTAAAAAATATAAACATTGAGTTTAGCATGCCACCCAGCGTTCCTTTTTTATTAAAGTTAATAGTAAGGTTTTTAGAAAGAACAGCTGCTTGATTAATTTGTTTTGCTGTGGCTTTTTCTATACCACCGTTTGCCATTAAAAACTCTACAAAAACATGAAACCTAGCCGTGTTTTCTACGGCTGTATTAAGATCTTCAATAACACTAATGATTGGCTTAGCTCCTTTTTTAAAGTTTCCTTTAAATGTGCCTTGATGCATTTCCATCATAGACTTTATGTTCTTAGTTAACCTTTCGGTTGTTGGTTGATCAATGTAACCTGTAATTGCTCCTGAACTTTTAAACACATCATAATATTCTTGTATGTTTTCTATGTCAGGGTCTGATATTTCTTTTCCTCTTTCTGCTCTCCAGAGTTGTCTTTGCCTGTTTTTAATTTTTTTAGGATTTAAAAACTTATCAGATATCTTTACTCCATGTGTTCTTCCGCCAGGAATTTCTTCCGCAAGCAAATTATAGTAAGCAGTCTGTATGTCCCTGGTAAAGTTTGTTGGAATAAAATCAAGGTTGTATTGTGTGGCCATCATTGACATAAACCGACTCATTGGTGCAAAGAATCTAACCAGCCCACTCATTTCACTGCTGCCCCAAGTATGAAAAGCGTTTGCCAGTCTTTCATCGTAAATTCTTATGTATTTTTGCACGCCATCTTCTTTAAACCCAACAAAAGCTTCCCCGTCTATATTGTTCCAGTTTGCCAGTTTGGGTTTAATTTGAGGTGCCTCTTCCATTACTTCGTACATTTCTGGATTAGGGAACTCTCTTGCAAATTCTGCAAACGCAACTCCAACTTGATTTTTTTCAGAGCGAACAATAGCGTTAATTCTTTGATGCATTATTTGCTCAATTGGGGGGCCAGAAATAGACTCTCTTCCTTTTGCTTTTTTTAGCTCTGGGCCATAAAGAGTCATTCCTTTTCCTGTGATAGAGGGCGTTTGATTGACCGTTGTGTCGGAAGCAAATCCCACTAAAGGAACATAATAGTTGTATCTGGATGACCAGTCTTCTACAGTTCCTTCCTCTACAAGCCCGTCCTGAGAATAAATATCTAGCGTGCCCTGTATAACTTTCTGCACATCCTTAAAAGACTCTAATAATATTTGGCCTTTTTCAGTAAACGGAACCGCTGATCCATTTATATAGTTGATTCCATAATTTCTTAAATTTTGGATTGCATCGTCTGTGCTTATGCCAGAGCCTTTGTCTTTGTATTTCTTTGATCCTGGCTTGCCTGGCTCTCTCAGGCTGTTTATATATTCATTTCTTTCTGGTGCGTGCAGGTTTCGCATAAAGTCATTGAGCTCATCGAGTGTAATCTTTCTGTCTACAATTTTTTTAAGTGTTGCGTCTACCTCTGCTTCAGATTTATCTAGCCTGTCTTTTATTTTCCCGTGTATTACATCAGTGTAGTCGGTTATCCTGTAGTCTGCTGCTGAATCATATTGATTCTCTACCCTGTTTTGCATAACAACAACACGATCAAAGTTGTTAGCAATTACCGTTCTAAATGATTGAAGAGCTAAATCAACAACGCCCTCATCGCCCATTGTCCACTGGTTGTTTTCGTCTGGGCCCTGCTTTGAAAAAGAAGGTTCTGTTAAAGAAATTTTGTCTTCTACAAGAGTAATGTTTTTGGGGTCAAAAATTACTAAGCCGGTAGCACCGTCAGGGGAAATGGCTCCATCATATCCTTTGGCCTCAAGCAATGATTTTAACGCTTTCGCATAACCAGGGTCCCCGGAATACTCAGTCTCCCCAAATCCAAGCTGTTGTCTTGCATTGGTTAAGTCTTCACTTCCCTCTTGTGCAATTTTTAGACCTTCTTTTACTTTGTATTTTCTTACAACGCCTTCAGTTCCAGACAGGCCAGCAAATGCTTCGGCCATTCCTTGTTCCCAGGTTAGGTAAATTCCATCTCCTAAAGCCCCAATGGATGCGCCTGATTTGCCTCCAGGGCCTTCGCCACGGAAAAATACACCAGGATTACCATTGTCTCCCCATTGATATATGGTTTCATATAAGCCTGTTTTTCCTTGAATCAGCTGGTTAGCTGGGTCAGATAGTTCTATTCCGCTGGCTGGGAGGTCTGGATTGGGGTCACTGGATTCTTGGCCGGCTTTGAATCGGTATTGGGCGTAGACCTCATCGGCTTTTGCCCTGAGATTATCAAGCCCCTCTTGTATGCTCGGCTCGTTGAGTCTGCTGTTTTCGAGATAACTTTCGCCATTTTTCTGCTCGTTCCAGTTGTTTTCTAAGTATTGTGTTCTATATTTTACTTCATGTTCGGCATTAACTTCAAGCCCTTCTATTGCCAAGCCCTCAAATGCTGCCACAACTTTATCTGTAAAACCATCAATTTGATCAAAGTTAATGACATTAATAGATGATGGGCCAGTCTGGCTCCAGCCTGTAATTCCTTGCTCATTAAGTGCTGCTGCAATCTGATCTCTTGAAATGTCTGTTAGCTCAAAGCTTTGCCCTTCAACATTAAACTCAATGTCAGATCCTCTAAACGCATTGTAATTGTTAAGATCGTCTGCCTCGGCATCTGTCAGCGTATCGTCTGCCAATTGCCATGGCATTGCGTTTTGTCTAAACACATAACCCCAGGCCCTAATAAAGTCATCAGCAGTAGATAAATCATTTGCATCAAACTGTTTTTCACCACTGATCTTTTCTAGCGTTAGCTTGGTCAATATGTTTGGATTGACAGCTCCTTTAAAACCGCCAAAGCTATGAGAGAAACTATAAAGGCCCGTTGTGTCAATTACATCCAGAAGTTCAAAAGTGTTATTTTCGGTGGTAAATGCTTCTAATAAATCCCTGGATAGCTGTACTTTTTGTTCCTGGGTAAGCTCTTCTACAAAAGCCAAGTCTGCTATCTGTGGTGTTGGAATGACTTCACCGGTTACTAAAGCCGTGGCTCTATCAAATATCCTATTAAAGTCTGCATAATCTGGTTGTTTACCTTGTTCCTGGAGTTGTTTGTTCCTGGCGTATGTCCAAAGCACCGCCTGCATCTGCATCGGGCTAAGATCTGAGTTGTTTTTGCTGTTGTATTTTTTGGTTGTTTCCTGGATCACATCTTGTGCATAAGCATATATAGATGGGCTGGTTGCATTCGTTGGATAACCTAGGAGCTTTAACATCCAGGAGTCAATCGTTACAGCATCAGTGTCTTTACCAGAAAGGTTTTGGTAAAAACTTTGTAGTTTAAGGCCGACTCCAGGAAGTTCTGCGCCAAACTCGCCTTTATTATCCATTGCAAGTTGAGCATCCCTGGCTGTGTTAGGGCCAAACCCTTTAATCGTGCCTTCTCCTTTTGCCATAGATACAAGCGATCTTAATACATAAGCAACATTTGCATCTAAAGGAGTTTGCGAAGAATAGACGGCCAACATTTTTAGTGTATTGTCTTTCAGTTCTTCATTTCCCCGAGTTAGCTCCTCGACCTGGGATAAGGCATCGTCATACCAATATCTACTGGTGTCCACCATAGACAATGGGTCTTCAGCAAATTTGACCATTTTATTAATCAAAAGAGTTCTTGCTGTTTTAGATCCTTTTTTGTTTGGTGCGCCAGGGTATTGGTTTTTAATTAACCTGGGTTTATTTACCGGGACTACATAAGAGTCTTTCTGCTCTATTATGGGTATTGGTTGTCGAAGGTCGTCCCTGTTGTTTGCGACACTCTCTGCTTCCATTGTAGAACGGGCTGGTTCTTCTGGAGAGCGAGGTTGACCTGGGTCAGTAGTACCCCTTCTGCTGTTGACTTGTATACTTCCGCTGGGACTGGGTGCCCGAAACGCAGAAAATATTCCGATGCTTTGATTTCTAATTCCGTCAACTGATATTCCATCATATATCCTTTCTATAAGTTTAAATGCTTCCGGAGCCTTTTCCTCGAGCAGTGGTCTATTAGTATAATAAAGATTATGCATTTGAGCAAAAACTTCAGATTTAATAAAGTTCATTTTTGCATTAGCTACGGCTTTTACTGATTCTTGTGGATTTTTCATTTTATTGATTGCAGCAATTGTCCTAAGGTCAGACTTGTACATACTCATAGGATATTTTAAGTGGTCTCCATCATTTGCATGCGTTCTTTTGTGTGATTCTATTGTTCCATCTTCCAATCTTCCGTAGTGAAAAGGGGCGTACATCTCAAAAGCTTCTGTAAGAATTGATCCTTTTGGCCCATCAAAGGCTATATATTCTTTTTTTCTTTCCATAGCGAAATCAATAATGCCTTCAGAAACGCCTGTGCCGGTCAGCCTCTCTCTTATTGCGCTCAGCTCTGACGGGGTCCTGGAAACAATGGTTGGTTTTCCCATGCTAAACAAAGGGCTGATCATACTGATCGGCATTAGCTTTCCTGACTTAAACCTATACTCATCACCCACCTTTGGAACAAAAGAATAATCTAAGTGATGTCCAAGCTCATGCGAAATAGTTGATGCAATACTAGCGATAGAAGAGCTATTATTGAATTCATCTAATCCATATTGCGGAATTGTAATAGAGTTAAAGTCTGGCCCATACATTCCTGCAACCATTTCTGATTCTTTTTTCGTTAAAGCTGGGCTTGTTCCATGAACTCCAATAAACTTTAATTCGTTTAAAACGGATGAAGGCATACCGGCATCATTTAAAAGGTTGAATGCTTTGCTTATTGTCGTTTGTTCTTGGCTTTCAAAATCCCTAAACCCATCAAAAATATTTTTAATTCTTTCTCTGTCTTCGGGCTTATACTGGGATAAAAATTCATCCGACATATAATATTCAAGGTTAAATGACCTAGGCAGCAAGAACTGTTGTTGAAAAGAGCTGAGGTCTTGCTGGCTGTGTTCCATATTTATGTTTACAGGGCTTGCCTCAAAGTCTGAAAACATAGCTACTTTTTCTTGGTGAACTTTATATCCGCCTGGAAAGCTTACTTTATTTATTTCTTGAGATTTTGGCCCTAAAGATTTTTCTCCCCGCCCAACATCTGCTGGAGCAGAAAAAGAAAATTGAGGCTGAAACTGTGTTTCATCTTCCTGGCCTTCTTCTATAGGGATCCCTGATCTTGTTTGCCCAGGTATTGCTTCTAAATCAGCTTCCAGGTATGACTCTGTCATCCAATCAATTGGATTGACTACATTGGGGTCGTATGTTTCTGGGTTATAAAGCCTAATTACTGCTTCATCTAAAGCAAGGCTACTAAACTCAGTATTATCAATTAGCGTCTTTAAGTTTCTAGCTAAGACTCTAGATTTATCTGGATCGAGTTTTAGTAATTCGTTTTTAATATCCGGGGCAAGCGTAAAGCCTCCTGCTAGAGTTGTGTTTGATCCACTACCAACGACAGATGCGATTGCTGTTAAAAAAAATTGATCGGCCCAGACCTCTGCTGGAGTGGGCCCACTATATAGTGGGTCGCTTTGTCCCTCATAGGCTTGTTTTAATTCAGACTGAACGTCAAACAAAAGCCCATTAAGGTTTTGAATTACCATATTAAGCTCTTCCGTGCCCGTTTCAACAACGGTTGATTTAGCTCCGTTCTTTAATACATTAAGCGTTTTCTCCCATAAATCTTTGCCTTGGCCGTCAAAGGATTTAAACAAGCCCCTGGTCATAAAAATATTTGAAAGACCTTCTGTTCCAACCTCAGAGATGGCATTAATTGTAGATGAAACCGAGGCTTCTTCGTGACTTAGTCCGCTTTTTCTTCCCTCCATATAAGAGGTGCCTTTTTCCATCATTCCAAAAGCTGGAAGAGCTGCCTGTGCAACCAAGGGGTTTCTTGAATATGCTGCGCCAACCAATAAAGGAGCCTGCACCATAAAGCTAGAAAACCCAGCTGAAGCTGCTTTTGCTTTGGGGCCAAACTGTTCTAATCTTTTAGCAGCTTGATTTGCATATTTCTCATAGTCTTTGTAGTTTTGTTCATATGTGCTTAATATATCTTCGTTGAGTGCATTAAGTTTTTCTTCGGGCATAGACTCAAAGGCTAACTTCCTTTCCATTGTAGCCACCGCCATTTCTGAAGCACCAAACATGCCGGGGCCAGTCAACATCCAAGATGGAGGAGCATCGCCTTTGTATTCCTTTATAGCATTTTCAAGATTTGCTTGTTTTAGGCCGGCCCAAGAAGCTCTAGCCTGGTCTGGAATATTTCTAGCTGTAGCACCGAACCACTCCAAAAGCCTTTCGCCTGTGAAGCCTGCTTCTTTTCTTTCTTGGGTTCCTTCTTGGTTTTCGTACTGCTCGTAAAGAGGAATACCAGGTCGGTATTCAAACTGATCTTTTTCTTTCTCTTCTTCGTCTAAAAGTGATACACCGTACTTATAATCTGCCACACCGTTATCTCCCGCCAAACATTAAGTGCAACTGATCAAGTAGCTGTTCGTCATTAATCTCATCGTTAAATCTTTCTTTGTAAGCTGTTTCTAGCCTAAGGACTTGTTCGTCTACAACGTTGGTTCCAAACGTTCCTCTAAGCTGGCTTAAGTATGTTGTTCTTGGTGTTGCTCTTGTAATTATCGTGTTACCAAAATCAAAATCTTGTCTCATTACTGATGCTGCTGACCTTGGGTCTTTTTTAGGCTGGCTTAAGGTTGATTGCATTTCCGACATGATTTCACTCCACTCGGGCTTAATTTTTCCTATAACTTTATCTATAGATGTGTTTGGGGGAAGCGTTAAAAGACCACTTTTTGGGTCCGGAATAACGGGAATGTTTGAGTCTGGAAATCTGCCTTGAAGAGATCTTAAAAACATATCCATGTCTTCAGGTTTTGGATCTGGTCCAGCAACATCTTCAATGTTAACGATAGCGTTTACTTCATCCAACCCAACTAAAAAATCTTGGTTGTCATAACGAAGCTTTGTGTTGGCAGAGTTTATCAACGCTGTATCTAATCTTGTGTCTGGTGGATAATACATGCGAAGAGTCATGTTGGATAATTGCTCCATTGCAAGCATGCTTTCCGGTCTTTGCAAAGCCTGGAAATAAAGTTGAGACATTGCTCCATACATGTCGACAACCTCTGAAACAGAAACAGCTTTTGCATCATCAGCGTCAATGTCATGTTTTATAACGTCTGTTTTTAGATCCGGCAAAAAGCCAGTTACTTTATGTTTGGTTCCTTGTGAATCCATAACCGTATATTTGGCTTCAACCAGGGCGTTTTCCCCATTGTCAATTGCTTGCACGTTTCCAGTAAGGTCAACATTTGTAATCTCGCCTTTAATGTTAGGGCTGTCATATTGCTTTCCTAAGAATAAATTTAAATCAGATCTGTATATTGCCGACATGTGTTTGCCGTGTGATTCGTCAAGCTGGGTAAAATCTCCTGATTCAACAATTGGCTGTAAAACAGCAAGGGCCTCTCCGGTATCTTTTCCAAATGCAGTAAAAATAGGAAAGCCTTCTTTTTCCAAATCCATAAGGGCGGGTATATGTATTCCTGCATACTGGGTCATTAGCCCAGGGTTGTTTATAATTTCTGGAGGAAGTGAAATCATATCATCAACAATCGTACCCGCTTTAAAAGCGAGCTCTCTTTCTTTGCTGGAATTGTTTTTCATGTTTTGATCAGCTGCCAAAGCCCAGTCTCTTTCCGCAGAAGCATCTCTGTAATTTATTAAACTATCAGTCCATTCTGTGGATGATTCTGTTTCGGCTCTTGTGGCTCCCGCTTCAGCGGTTCTTACTGCGAGTGGATGAAGTTCTGCTGCTCTTCTTTCTTCTTCATCTAAATACTTCATTCTGCCCATTGCGAGCATCATCTGAAACGAGTCTGTAAATCCTGAACTAAAAGCCATAATCAATCAAATAATTTAGTTAATAAAAATCCCACAACGAGTCCTATGGCACCACCGGCTGCTGCTCCGCCTAGTGCGCTAGAGGTTCCCGCAAACCCAGTTGTTGCTGCTCCATACGCTGCGCCTAGGCCAGCTGTTGTGCCCATGGTTTGAGCCTCTTGTGCTGCTTTAGCTTGTGCCAACTGCTCTTCTACAACCCTATTGGAGGCTTCCTGTCTTGCAACATCAAGTAGGCCCGACTTTGCCTCGCTTTTAATTTGTTGCCCTAATCCAATTAATCCTGCCATTTTATGCTCCCTGGGCTGATGATAATGCACGGCTAGAGATCTCCCCTAGGCCACCCGATAGAATCTGCATTCTTCTTTCCTGTGCTCGTTGTCTTGCAAAGTTTGTTGCAGCAACTGTTGATCCAACTTTTGACATCTGTGTTTCTCTTTGTTGTATTTCTGCTGGCTTTGTATATACGCCATATCCCTGCATTCTTCTTCTCTGCGTTCCGGAGGTGTTAGCATAAGCTCTTGCTACAGCTCTTTGAGCTCTATTGACTTCTTGTTGTTGATAGCCTTCAAAGCCTGTTGTCATTTCCTCGATTAAACCCTGCTGAATTGGGAAAAATCTTTTTAAATAATCAGCGTACTCTGCTTCATATAAGTCTGCCATTGTTTCCTGGGCTGAATAATCACCTGACTGATAAGAGTTTACAAACGGAACATTAAAAGGGTCATATTCTGGTGGGGTATATTCATACTGGCCCGGGTTTCCATATAACTGACCACTGGTCATGTTTACTTGATTTGCGGGGCTTGTGGTTGTTCCTGCAGCTGATGCTCCTGACATTTTCTCTATACTGTATCTTGGTGTTCGAGGCATTTGACCCCGCCTTACAGTATAATCAAAAGGTAAGCCAAGGCCTCCTCCCATTGTTCTTCCATTGCCCTGTCCTCTTCGTATCATTTTATTTGCCCATCATATATGCGCCAAGACCAATTCCAGCTGCTGACCCCAGCAATTGTTGCCCAGCTGTCCCTTTCGCAAATGCCGTTCTCGCACCTTCTTGGGCTCTCCTTCCGGCAATAGCCCCTATATCTCCAAGGCCAGACATGGATTCTCCTGCCTGTCCCTCTCCTAAAGCAACAATGTTTTGAATGCCTTGATAAAAACGATCTGTTTGGCCTGACAGTGCTTCTGTTTGACCGAGTGCCATTCCTCTTTGCTGTGCTTTGGTTAGTGCAGCAGATCCGCTTTGAAACTTTCCAGAAGAGGGGTCTACGTTTTGTGCAAACATATTTTGCTCTAGCTGCCCTCTTGCTGCTTGATATTCAGGGGTAGATATTGCATTAACGTAACCCTCAACACTTTGAAATGAACCAGGGCTTCTAAGTGCAAAAACGTCAGACATAAATTGTTGCTCCAGGGGAACAAAATGTTTTTGGTAAAGGTTAAATCTTTTTGCAGCTATTTTAGCTAAAGCCTTTTGTGCTGCTGTATCTTTTATTTTGCCGTCACCGCCACCACCGCACATAATTAAATCCTCTTCTTCGTTAAAAAACCAACATCTTGATAGCCTTGATCTATCAAGAAATTCTTATAATTGTCTGTTTTCAGACCTGTACTGGAGCCAATGCAGACTTCGACTGCTCCCTTGTTTTTGGCCCAGGCCTCAAATTCTGATAACATTCTCTCTATTCCTTTATAGGCATATTTCCTATGCTCTGGCAAAAATATAACTATTAAGTCTTGAGCTAATTTTCCTTTTGAAAAATAATACTCAGTTATATATCCTACAAAAGCTCCAATGATTACGCCATCTAAATCGGCAACCCAGGAAAAAACATCAGAATCAGGCTTACCCGCTTGGCTTGCAAGATAATTAAATTTATCAGAATCCCAACCAGATACATCGAAAAGGCTGGTTTCTTGAAACCCTCTTGCGATTGCCTCACACTGATCTAAGTCTTTATTTTCATAAGGCCTAATAATCATTGGTTTCTGCCTAAAGATACCATTTTTTATGTGCTCTTGGAAACATTGACATCACTTTATTCTTTAGGATATTTATCTTTAACAGCTTTTCTGGCCAAATAGAAAGAAGAAGCCTTTGCATCTTCACCCATTTTACCTCCTGTTATGTCATGATAAAGCAAATCCAGCTGTTCGCCTAATGAACCGTAATAACGGCTTCTCTGTTTTTTGTAGCTTTGTCCTGGTTTATTTAAATTAACATTCATTCTCCATACCTCTTAACGGTGTACATGATTTCATAGTCCTGGTATTGAGCCTTTTTTAGCCCTATTTTATATTCCCCGGATTCCTGGGCCGTCAGCGTTAGTGTTGTATCAGACATCGTTCCTGTTGAAGCACCATCTAAAAATACTTCTGTTCCAGAGGGAACTCCAGTTACATTAACCACATCATCTACCGCAGGGCTTGTTGTTGAAAAAGAGGGGCTAAAAACGCTTTTTGTTGCAACTTGATCTCCAGCATTATTTATATAGAATTTTTCCGGTACAGGCGTTTCTGTGCATTCTAGAAGCACATATGTAAGACCTTTAGACTCTTCTGCTGTAATAATTTCGCTGTTCATGTCAGCTGTGGTTGCCCAAACGACTTCTTTGTTTGAATCATAAAAGATGTGATAGTTTGTCATAGGCCTCTCCCATCCGTGTAATCTGCCTCATGAAAAATAACGCAGGCCCAATAAATATCCCTAGTGTAAGAGCCTGAAGCGTCCCCTAACGCTTTATGTTCATTTTTAATGGCAATGGCATTATTTGTGGTTGTAATACTAATTCCCGCCCAAACCTCTGAATAATTTTCTCCAGAATACTCTTCGTATGCATCTTGAATCATGGAAGGTGTCCAGGCTTTTGTGGCTACTCCGCTTGATATATCTCCTTGATCAGTCCATCTAATAGCAAACAAAGGCTTGTAACCAAGATTATGCGTTATGGTTGACGTTGCTCCTTTTGCCATTGAGCCTTGGTGGTGACTATGCAGAACCAAAGAAGATCCCATCCTGGAGTCAAACAGTAAACCGTTTGTCGTGGTCAAGACATCTTCTCCATGCTTGCTCACATAAGCTCCATAACCTCCGGTTGCTCTACTTCCTATTAGTATACGGTTGGCCATTAGAACAACGCTGCGCTATTAATTAAATTGAAGGTGACTGTTTTTATAGTCTGACTTTGTGTTCCGTTATTATTCAGCGTTGCTGATGTAGAGCCCAGGCTGGAATATTTATACATATTAGAGCCTAGGTTCTGTGTTGCGTTAACTGAAGGTCGGGCACCCCATAGCATTACAGTGCTTGAAGCATAGTTTTGGTATGCTACTGAAGCCGTAGAGCCAGAAGAAATGGTTGTACTACTTGAGACAGTAGGAGCCACTCCTCCTGAACCACCAGATACAGGAACGGACTGTAAGTGGCCCGCAGATATAAAGCTGCTGCCTGATTCATTACTTGGTGTCCAAAACAACAAATCATCATTAGAAGCAGACAAAACATCTTCACCAGACCTTGAAACATAAAGCCCCATTCCGCCTGTTGATCTATCTCCTATTAATACTCTATTTGCCATGATTAAAAATAAGTGCTTGTCATATACCCGTAAGCGCATGGTATTTTAACAACAATAAACTTTATATTTGTGCAAGTGTACCCACTGCTTCTTCCGTTGGTAACCCCATCTTCGCCTGCGTATTCGTCATCATTTCCAGCTATGTACATTTCAACTGGGCGTATAGAAGAGGTGGTTGTTTCAAGCATTGCTGTTTCTCTAATATACACAGCTGGGCCAGACAGGTCTTGCCACCCAGATTCAAACTCACCCTTTTTGTCCTCAACATGAATAACCAAAGGTATGTATCCTAAAGATGACTTTGACCCAGTGCTTAAAAAACTTTGCTCACCAGTCAGTGTGCTCTGAGATCCACCGGCATAGATTTCACCGGCCCTACCTTGAGAAGAATCAAATAACAGTTCTTTCCTGTCACAGCTCAATACATCACTATTGGACTTAGATACATAAAATCCATATCCACCGGTTGATCTATTTCCTGCCAATACTCTATTTGCCATGATTTACCATTTAACCTTGTTAGCCCAATAAGCTGCTGACATTTTTCCTTTTGCTATGTTTTTTGAGTGTCTAGCTTTGAAGCTTTTTCTTCTTGCTTTTTGTTTGGCGGACTCTCCTTTCTTTGGTTTTCCAGCAGTCTTAACCCCTTGTTGTCCAAAGCGGATAAGTTTTAAGCTGTGCCCTTCTTGAGCTAAAACCATATGAGATTTTGTTTTATGTCCAGGCGTTCTTTTAGGCTTATTTACCCCTTTAAGATTATGCTTTTTAAGCAATGATGCTTTTCGGTTTTCGTGTGCCATCTAACTATTATCCACTACTATTATTCTATTATTGGTGCCATCAATCTCAATTCTTTGATCGGTTGATCCAGTGCCACTCGAGCCAACTTTAATGCTAATGGATCCAATGGTTCCTGCTGAAATTTTTGCAGCTGTTAGCTCAGAGATCTTTGCTGAATCTATAGCAGCATTAGCAATCTTTGCGTTTATTATAGCTCCATCTGCAATCTTAGCGGAAAGAATTGCTGCATCTGCAAGTGCTGCGTTTGCTGCTGTAATACTGTTTGCTGCCATTTTGTCGGCTGCGATGGATCCCGCTGCAATCTTAGCTGCTGTTACCGCATCAGCAGCAATGTCTCCAGCTGCAATGGACCCAGCTGCGATTTTTCCTGCGGTGACTGCTTCAGCAGCTAGTGTCGTTGAAGTAATAGCTCCTGCTGCAATATCTCCAGCCGTAATTGTGTTTGCTGCCAGCTCATTTGTTGTGACAGCACCAGCAGCTATTTCGCTTGCAGTGACAGCGTTTGCAGCTATCTCTGTGGCAGTTACTGCATTTGCTGCTATTTCATTTGCGGTAACAGCATTGGCTGCGATTTCAGTTGCGGTAACCGAGTTGGCCGCTATCTCTGTAGCAGTTATTGCATTGGCTTGAATTTTTGCAGTGCTGATTGCGTCATCGCCTATCTTTGTTTCAGTAACGGCTCCGGCAGCTATGATGTCTGCTGAAACCGCATTATCAGCTATCTTTGCTGCTGTTACTGCATCTACAGCTAATTTTGTAGTGCCTATTGCTCCAGCTGCTACAACATCAGCCGTGACTGCATCGTTTGCCATTTTGGCTGCTGTAACAGCATTGGCTCCAATCTTTGCAGAGGTTACTGCGTTTGCTGCAATCTTGGCTTCTGTTACTGCGTTGGCTGCAAGTTTGACCGCAGATATTGCGTTGTCTACCAGTTTCTGGCCAGTGATAATACTGTCCTGAATATCTTGTACGTTGATTTGAGCCGTTGAAGCGGATGTTCCTGCTGTGTTGTTAAAAGGACCTTCTGCGCCTCCTCTCTGGATATGTCTTACCCAATAATACCTGGTTTGACCGGTGCCAACCGCATGCGTAAAAACATTTCCCTGGGCGGTTCCTAGTAATACTCTACTGGCAAAAGTATCTGAAGTGTGAACATAAATTTCTGTATGACTAAACCCAATAAAGGTCGGCATATCCCAGCTTAATATGACGTTTTGAAAAGCTCCTGAAGCACTAAACCCGGTTGGAGCAGTTGGGGTATCTAATACAGTTTCATCTCCCCCTGTAACATTACTCGATCCGATTCCTACAATTTGACCATTAGATCCAATTCTTATAACACGTTTAGCAATCCCCGCATCAATTAGGTCCCTAAAAGTTACTGCTGCATCCAGTGAATCTCCTTTGTGTCCTTTTAGTTGGGCAAGGGCATCTAAAACAAAAGATGCAAAACGTTTGCTTTCTACATCGTTATTATCAAAGCTCCTTGGTACTGGAAAATTGCCCTTCGTGGCCATTAAGTGATCTCCTGTGGGCTTTCATAAACACAAACTTCATTTATTATGTTCGAGCCTTCAAGCTGAACCTCAAATGACTTGGCCTTATATCCTCCTGGTAATCTAAATATATTGTCGTTTGTAACGGTTTGCGTGTGCTTTAGGCTGCCGTCTGCATAAAGTTTAAATGTTAAGCTGCTGTAAGTTTCTGCACTGACTTTTGCTACAGCCGGGCAGAGGGGTCTGTTGGAATAAAATTCTTTTGACTTCCAAGTGTAAGATCGCTTACTTGTTGCTCGAGCAAACTTTTTTAAAGTTCCTCCAATAACTAAATATAGTTCATCGTTTTCTCTGTCATTAAAGCCGGCATGAGCATAAAAATCTAAATCAATAAATGCATTTTTTTCTGCCCTTGGGTCAAACAAAAACCCTTTTTTTGTTGCTGAGTCTGACCCGTCCCAAGTGAAACCTAAATATTTTCCTTCGTATTCATATGCCTCTATATTGCTTGGGTAATACGATTGCCATTGATCCCTAGTGAATATCATTTGGGTAGCTAAATCTATACCGTTGTTTGTTGCTAAAACCAAGCCATCAGGCGATGCATATATTGCGTACTCTCCCATATCAACCAAAGATCTTTTGTTTGAGTTTGGATAGTTTGCATCTATTTCTACCATCCCCATTGCAGACGGATCTGTTCCCGAAACCAAGTAAGGTTTGTTTTTTGTTGTAACTAAAAGGCCAGAAGCAATTGAGCTGATTGCAACAATGTCTTCTCTTGTTGTAAGTTGATTGCCCAGTGGGTAAGAATGTGGCAAATATGATTCACTAAAAAGCAGCGTGTTTCCAGTGAACCCTGCAACAATGCCGTTTGGCATTACTGTTAAACCAATCATTGGTCCATCCGGGTGATTTGAAGTGGTTTCGTCAGGTGGAGCTGCGTTGTCTCCCGATTCTATTTCTTCCCCGAGAGAGTCGTCCAAAATTGCTTCTGTCGTTGTTCCGGCACTTGTTCCGCTGACATCTTTAACAAATCGAAAAATACCATTTACATCGGTTCTATAAATTCTTCTTTTTGAAATGCTGTAAGTTCCACTTGAGGCAGCGGGCAAGCTTAATGTAACTGTTGCTCCGTTTGCAGCGTCTACAATATCTCCTGTGGCAACGATTGATGGAGGGCCTTCCTCCCCAAATGTGGTTATCTCTGTATAAACATAAGCCCTGGAGTTTGTTGTTGCTCCGGTTGCAGCTGAGCTGTTGTCAACTGAAGCTCCTGAAGTAAAAGCAGGAGCTGGAGGTAATCCAAGCCTATATGATGTAGCTGGAAATGGACCAGATCCTGTAATCCCGGCAGCTGTGCTAACCATTCTAGGATATCCAGAAGAGCCTCCTTGTCCCGTCCAATAAAAACGGCCATGCGAATCTTCTTTTACTGGAGATCTAATAACATTTACATCATCGGTAAAAGTAAACCAAGCAGAAGTAGACGCTTTAAAGATAGTTTTAGTAGAGGTGTTAATATTACTTGCAGGGTGTGTTCCTCCTGCTTCTGATGCATCATTTTCATCAGCCGGCAGGGACTCTAGTCTCCCTGATTCCAGTAAACAATTTTGTGAGGTTTGGGCCATATCTTCTGGAATAAGTCTAGGGCTGACCTTTTTGTTAAGACCAGAAAATTTTTGTATTTTAAATCCAGGCATATTTTATTCCTTTACTTTTTAACTAGGCTACCACCAAAGTACATGCCAATTATAGCTGATACTAAATTGGTATCTAACTGCGTTATTACCAAGCCTTGAAAAGTAATCCATTCAAAAACCTCTCTTCCCTCTCTAAAAAACCAAAAACCCGGGTTCCAGTTCGTATAGCCTACCGTTACAGCTACGTCTGGATAAAATACCGCAACAAGCTTAGGCAGTACCACTATTGCAAGAACAGAGACTAAAGCAATTATTCTTCGTGTCCAGGCAAAGCCTTGGTCTTTTAACCCGTGATCGAGAGACTGCTTCTTCGCCTTCATCTCAAACTCGCCCCTAGTAATAAGAAGTTTTTGTTGATCTTCTTTTGCTTTTCGGCTTTGTGACCAAATACTCAAAACACTGCTCAAAAGAGTAGAGCCCAGCATTGTTATTATCTCAAATGGAAATCCCATATTTTCATTGCTATTTGTCAGGCTTTCCAGGGCCCGGCTTATGTGAATTTGTATAGAGCCCAAACCAAGCTGCACCTGCTCCTACAACAATAGAAATCAATCCTGACTGCTCAAAGCTTGGCTCTGGCAAGTCCATAAACCAGAATGTTGTAAAATATAAAAGATACATATAGACACCCAGGAAGGCTCTTGGAATAATTCTCCAACTATCTATAGCCTCTGCTACAAAAATAAATTTTTGATAAGGGTTATCATTTTTTTCGTCTTCAAGTTCTCTTATTCTGTCTTTTAGGTCTGACTTCTCTTGGAGTAAGGCCATAAACTTTTGTAGATCTATCTCTACTTCGTTGCGGTCCATGTCACCACCAAATCTTCCAGGATGATTATATTGATCATTCATTAGCTACTTTCCAATGTTGCAATTCTTGCTTCTAGCTCTTGTATTGTCTTGACCAATAATGGTACGAGTTTATTCTGATCTATTTGTTGGTATTCAGGGTTTCCATCCGCATCAACTGCATCTTTATCGCCAACTATTGCATTTGTAACCACGCTTGATACTTCATGTGCTAAAAATCCATCTTCTAGTGTGTTCGTATCATCAACAATCCAATTAAATCTACAAGGCTTGAGTTGCTTCAATCTTGTTGTAGCATCCCAAGAATATGTAACATTTTCTTTTAATCTGTAATCTGATGATGTGTTATAAGCTGTTGCACTATTAAGAGTGGTTATTGAGCCAACTCCACCAGAGTTGTTACTAAACAAGCGGTGAGTTTGAGTATCATTTGCATTGGCTTTTGAATAGGTTTTACAAACATTATTTTCTAGGTTTGTGCCCCAACCTTTGTCACTGGCGTTACCGACTTCTAATGTATATTGTGGAGTAGCCTCAGATATTCCTACGTTACCCGATGAGGCTAAGGTAACTCTATTTGCTCCTGCGGTTACATCCCTAATATAAAAGCTAGTGCTGTCTACAAACTGTTGATAAGTTCTGGAACCTCCTTCCAACCTAAATACAGGAGTAGTAGCAGTAAGATGCAATAACTCTTGTGGACTTGTGGTGCCGATTCCAACATTTCCAGAGCTGTCCACCCTGAGTTTTTCGGATGTGCCATCACTGCCAAATATTGCAAGACCATTTGAACCATTAAGAGTTCCTACAAAGGCTCTTGCAGTACCAGCTTCTTGAAATCTCAGTTTTACAGCACCACTTGATGAATTGAATCTTCCTACTACATCAGAACCATCAACATGCAAAGCAGAGTGAGGACTTGTGGTGCCGATTCCAAGATTGCCC
>TARA_R110002012_G_scaffold30942_1_pt1 | contig 19754 bp, 17 predicted proteins | sample TARA_R110002012 | Tara Oceans TARA_R110002012 (sample SAMEA4396515) | marine metagenome | biome: Westerlies Biome; feature: [DCM] deep chlorophyll maximum layer (ENVO:01000326); material: water (ENVO:00002006), including particulate matter (ENVO:01000060) such as... | depth 40 m | reverse complement strand
GGGCTAGGCCTTGCCATAGTTAAAGCCTTAGTTGAAGCAAATAGTGGACAAATTGAGGTGGTCTCTGGTGAGCAAAACACCTGTTTTAAACTGTACTTTGAATTAGTAAATAGCTAGGTACTATCCCTCACGATTAGCCTTTAAGCATAGGTAGGCATTGAGTATAAGCATTTTAAGCTTATTCCCGCTTAGCCACTTCTATACGAATAAACTCAGGCAAGTAAGATGGGGTGCAGTTTTTTGCTACCATTTGGTCTTTATGAAGGCCTGTATCTGTGCCGATTTTAATGCATCTATCGCGGTAAATAGCTTGATGGTACCAGAATAGCCGGCGCAGTATGGAGGTAGGGTGTCGCTGCCAAGATTGCATTAAAGCAATTAACTTTTTGCTTTTCATTGATTGATTTGCCAGAAACCAGTCAGTGAGTTGGTTACGTTGTTCTTCTGCATGCTGCGCCATTTCTGCGGCAAGCTGCTCAATCATGTTCTGGTCAATTTATTTTTTATTGAAAATAAAGATGGCTAGTAGTCTTAAGTGAAAATCACCATGAGCTCACAGTTCTAGAACTAGGCTGTGGTCTTTGTTAATTTCATTACCACGCTTTTTAATGTCACCTAGTTTGGCTGTGCCATTAGAGTACCCAGAAATAGGCTGTTTAGCTGCTGCTGAAAAATCCATTTACTTCCCAAAATTTCTTGAAGTCGTTTGCTTGGTTAATCTTCTGGCAAAGCAGTAAATTTATCCTTTTTGCTTTGAAACCACTATTGCATAGCTTGAGGTTGTTGCATCATTTGTTGAATTTTACCCTTAGATTCAAGATGAGACGCGTCTTGATGTTGAAATATTTGCATGCCAAGGGCTTTACTTAATTCTACAATTTCCACAAAAGAACTGCCTGTAAACTGCTTGTCACTTGAGTTAATTCTGACTAGGAGTTTGGTGAAAGGGGTGTGAAATAAAAGACGGCAGATCCACTTTATTGCGAAACAGCAATTAAATTGGAGTTGCCCCCTTTTATATTTTAACTTGAGTTATAAGGTAACTTTAATGCTTAATTAGAAAAATCATCACATGAAATGGCAGAGTCTTTTACACCGTGCTTTTTCAGCATTGATATGGTTTCTAACATCATCTGTTTGGGGCCACACAAATAAAACTGGATCTGATTTAAATCTCCCAGAATGTCTATTGAATTATCGATTACCTGCTGGACATAACCATTTGCACCGTCCCAATTAGTGTCCGGCTTAGATAATACAGGCGTAAAGTGAAAATTTTGATATTCAACGGCCAATCTTTCGAATAACTCACGATAAATTAAATCAACTTTATAACGAGCCCCAAAGTAAAAGTGAATATTTTCCTGGCATTTAAGTTTTTCTAATTGCTCCATTATTATTGATTTGAGAGGGGCTATTCCCGAACCCGCTCCAATCATTACCATTGTTTTTGCGGTGTCGAACTGTGAATTACTTACATAAAATTTTTCGAACGGTCCAATCGCTTCGATACTTTCGCCAGGCAGCATATTGCAGATGTAATTTGAGCCAAAACCAGGCAATAAATTTGCTCTAGGTGCCGGCTGCATCTTGATTAAAAAAGTTAATTCATTTGTATGCGAATCATAATTGGCCAAAGAATAGCAACGGTTAATCGCAGTGTGTTTATAATTAAGCCTTTTAATGTGTTCCCAATATGTTTGAAATTCATCAGGAATAATCGACGGCACTGAACTACCATGCGCAGCAGGAATATTAAACTGAATATAGGCGCCGGCTCTAAATTTTAGTGGATTTTCACTGTTAACTTTAAAACGAAGCTCTTTTATAAAAGGGCTCAGAAATATTGAATGTGTCAATATAAAGTTATGTTTCTCCGCTTTATGAGCCAATAATTCAACTTCTTTGACTTCATTGCTGTGATGTTGACAGGCGAGCCGGTGTCCTGCATCAATTTCGGTCTGAGATAATAATACGCGCTCTGCAGAATTAGGTGTTAGGGCTGGATTTAACTTAACCTTACACTGTCCACATGTGCCTCCACCTCCACAAGTAGATGGAATAAGGATGTCATGGGCATTTAAACCTTCCATTAAATTTTGATGACTAGAAATCTTTAAATTACCAACAGGTTCATTCATTTGTTTTTTAATAAATACAGGGTGTTTTTTGGCTAAAAAGCTCAATCTGTAGTTGCCTCCAAACGCCAATTGAATGGTCCAAATAAAGCCAGATAGGCAAAGCCATACAGTTATAAATGCGAACAAGATAATGTGCCAACTATTGAAGCCGCCAACGCCGTTATAATCCATAAAATGCAGCATAAAGAAGAAGTCAGCAAAACGTTTGTCGTCATCACTATGAGAAATTAATTCGCCAGTACGAGCATCAATATACACACTTGTATTGACCTTATCGGCGAAGTTGACTTGCCAGACTTCGTTTTTTTCTCTAACCAAGTCCTCTATGGGGGGCGTCAACTTTGTTGCTGATAGTAGTTCACCTGGACCATTATATGAGCGAACGGCGATATGGCTAGCTAACTCGGCATCAATTATTTTGGGTTTGCCTGTATAAGCATCGATAAGGGTATAATCACTCACGAAATGCCGTCTCAATCCTTTCTGGTGAGTCAACAAGTAGTAAGGCTTTTCCTGTAAAGATATAAACTTAATTGATTGAGTAGGGCTACGGTCCGGGCTGCTATTGGCGCGGACTTTATCTAAAATATCCTGTGGATATAAAAGCTTAGTTTGATAGGTTGTAATTGGACTTACCACAGGTGGTATTTTATTCTGATATTGGTCGCCATGAACTTTACTCACGTCCATAATATTAAAATAAAAACCACTCAGTAACCAAATTAGTAACTGTATCCCGACTAATACGGAGGTCCATTTATGTATTGATTTGATAAACTGCATACTCACGCCTCCTTTGCTTTACGCAGTACAGTGTAATAACTTAATCCTAATCCCAATAAACAGGCGCCAATACTGAATAGGGTTAGCCAGAAAAGTAGCCAGTTATCGTGTTCACGATTATTGTAATCCGCTAAGTGGAATCGAAACATCCAGTCGAATATTCGCCAAAAGTTATGACGATAACGAACTAATTTTCCGGATTCTGCAGAGATATAGATTGAAGGGCTGCTAAAGGCATCATAATCAATACGATATGCCGGTAAAAACTTTTCATTTAAACCATATGGTGGATTTTCAGTAATTAAATTAATTTCTTTTACAGCTGATGTACCACTGTAATAATAATTAGAGATTTCTATGGCCAGCTTTTTATCAAATGGTGCCAAGCGTTCACCAGTTCGCGCACTAAGTAATAACTCTTGACCATCGTTGGACACATGATAGACGGTTTGTTCAGCTAAGGTTGCTAGTTCAATTTCGGTTGCGTTTGGGTAGTCAACCAATATGTCAGTTAAGCTATATTTTACATCTTGAGAATTGATGTTTGGTTGATGGTCTGCGATCAAGTTGTTGCCATGGATATAGTTTAGGTCGATAACTACCATATAAGCGCCAGTGACCGACCATATGACAAACTGAATACCTAAAAACAGCATCATCCATTTATGATACTTGCGGATCTTATTTACAAACTTCATCGACTCTAACCTTCAACTCTAATATCTTAAATAGGAGATGCCCTATCACTTTTTACGCTCCGTTTGAGCGTCTGTAGTCAGTACGACGGCATTATTGAATTTTTATCCTGAATTATTCAAATATTGGATCTCTTTTTTGACTCAATTAAACATCTTTTATATGTCTTTTTGAAAAAAAAGCATAAATTACAGATGCTTATGCTGTTTAAGGTTGACTGTGAATGGCTGCTTTTTTTACCTTGCAGATCTGAAAGTGGCAGTCAAACTGGCTTTTTAAACCCAGATTGTAAAGCGTGGGAATTGTTATTCTTGCTGGAATTAAGATATATTGTTTGGCGCTTAATTTTGTAACCTTTTAGTTAACCTATTGATTTGAAGTGATGTCCACGCATGGCAGTATCTGTTCCGTTTAAACTTGAGTCGTGCTTAATCAAACCAAACGATTATTCAATAATATTTCCCGATGGTCAGACTAAGTTACTGCAACCTAAGTTTATTCATGTATTAGCCTATCTAGCAGCGCAATTTCCTCGGTTAGTAACCCGAGAAGAATTAATTGAAGAGGTATGGGACGGTAACTTTCCAGTAGGTGAAAAAGCCCTAACTAATGCCATCTGGAACTTGCGCAATGAATTCAAGCAATTTGATAATATTAATCTGGAAACTGTCCGTCGAAAGGGTTACCGGCTATTAACAAAGCCAGAATATATCCAGCCTTTAATTGATAGCAACGATGAAAGCGATCCTGCAAAGGCAGAGAAAAAACAATCCAATGGATTAGGTAAAAAAGTGCTCTTAGTCGCTTTAGCCTTAGTTACTTTCATCTTAGTTTGGCAGCTGTCATTGCTACCTTTTGCAACCAAAAGCAGCAAAATCCTCAACCTGACATCAGAACCTGGACGTGAAGTGTATCCAACGGTCTCGCCCAATGAACGTTATCTGATTTTTACTTGGCGTCACATAACAGGATCGCCAAACTTGTATATTAAAGATCTTCAAGATAAAAACTCATCTTCAAAACAAATTACCTTTACTGAAAATTATGAAGGACACGCGGTTTGGCATCCAAACAGCGAGGTGGTTTTCTTTCAGCGTAAACATTGGGATTTTAAACGATGTGATGTTGTGCAATTAAATATTGTCACAATGCTGGAAAATAAAATTGCCACATGTGATGCCGAAAAAGACTTTTCGCTAACCATTTCATCAGACGGCAGATTTTTGGCATATATTGTTAAAAAACAAAACGATCAACATTTGAATGTAAAATTAATTGATCTAAAAAGTGAGGCGATGGAAGCCAAACTATTAGCTTGTCATCAGAAGTGCCGCTTTCAGGACTTGGATGTAGCCTTTTCACCTGATTCAAAGCAGTTAGCGTTATCTCGTTCCGCAAGCGACGGAATGAATGAAGACTTATTTTTATATGATTTAAACACGCAGCAAATGGAATACCTAGTGGCAACTAAGGGGCGGTTACGAGGCTTAACCTGGCATCCAAATGGCGATCGTATTATTTATGGCGGTGAGGAATCTGGACGACGAAATGGCTATCTAGTGTCGTTAAAAGATAAATCAACGATTAACCTTAATGTTGATGGATTTAGTTATCCTAGTTTTGTACCTAATAGCCATGAGGTTGTTTATCACAGTCGAGAAAATATAACTAAATTGTCCACGTTAGACTTAAGTGAAACAACAGGTGCGACACTTTTTCCATTGATCCATTCTAATTATATCTATAAAGACCCGCATTATAGTGAGGAAAATAACAGTATCGTTTTTATTTCTACTGAGTCGGGGTATGAAGAAATTTGGCGTGCCGATCCCGATGGGAGTAATCGAAAACAACTGACTAAATTGAAAAGACACTTGTCGTCGCCAAGGTGGTCGCATAATGGGCAATCTATAGCTTTTTTTGCGCCCGATAAAAAAACCAAACGCAGCGCATTGTTTGTACTTAATCTTCAGGAAGGCAACTTAACCCAGTTGGATAGTGAATTTGATCAGTACTACAGACCTTCTTGGCTGCGTGATGATAGTGGGCTGCTTGCAGGGGCTAAGTTTAAAGGTAATTTGGCACTTTACGGATTTCCTATAGACGAAAAGCCCCCATACATTATTATTGATCAAGCGGTCACTTACGCAGAACAAGCTCGAAATGGTGATGTCTGGTTTTCAAAGGGCCGCAACCTAGGCTTGTGGCGGTACACGCCAGGTTTTAAGGCAGATAAACCAATACAAGTACTTAATAACAATGTGTTTCAGGTCGAGCATCATTGGGAATTAACTGAAGATGGCGTGTTTTTTCAACATGATTATGCTAACTATCATCAAATTCAATTTTTTGACTTTCACACTCAAGAAATTAGTCCTTTGGTAAAACTGCCTTTTGGAACCATTTCGCGTAAATCATCTATTACCTATATTCCTAGCCAAAATAAGCTAGTGATTGCTGAACAAGAGTTTGTTAACACAGATATCAAACAACTTTCTCATCCAAGTTTATGAAGAAGAGGTAGGCGTTCTGAGTAAACACATGATAAATAAAGGTATTATATTTTAAACCGCTAACACTCTAATTCAACTTATACCCTACTCAATCCCCATTTCAAAATTCAAGATGGCATGATTAGCCATCTGTTTAGTTGATTGTCAATATCTAGTGCTAATCTTTCTGTACATTCTAACCTGTTGTATTTAAAAGAAAAGATAAATAAAAGACTTACAACAGAGCTTAAAAAGAGACTCGATGTTTGAGTTTTACTTCTGTTCGAATTACTACTGGTGAGGGCTAAATTGAATTGCTCAATTTAAGCAACTTTGGCGAAGAGCAAAGCTATCAATTAAAAGTAATTCTTTGGGGATTAAAATGTACAGTAGAAAAATAAAAATCATGGACAAAAAGCTATCCTTAATCTCATTGTCGCTATTAACTGCACTTGGTACGGCCTCAGCTGCCGAAAGCGCAGTTGAAGATGAGATGTCGGTAGAACGAATTCAAGTAACAGGTTCTAGTATAAAAAGAACAGATATAGAGGGTGCTTTGCCTTTGGCTACCATTAGCGCTGAAGATATTGCCAACTCTGGGGTGACATCAGTATCTGAATTAATTCAAAAAATTCCAGCAATGCAAGGCTATCAAGTTGGCGCTCAGTCAGTTGGTGGGGGCGATAGCAGTGGTAACAATGGTAAACAAACCGTATCTTTGAGAGATCTTGGCGGCTCTTATACCCTGGTTTTACTTAATGGACGTCGAATGGCCTCGGCTGATAGTGGCGGCACAGTTGATATTAGTTCTATTCCGTTAGCTGCGATCAAACGAGTTGACGTTTTGATGGATGGTGCCTCAGCACTTTATGGTTCTGATGCTATTGCAGGTGTAGTAAATTTCATCATGAAAGATGATTTTGAAGGCGTGACAGTTAGTGCTCGAACTGATAAACCACAAGAAACTGGTGGTGAAAGTTCTGAATTCAGTATTACCGGAGGATTTGGTAACTTACGTTCCGATGGCTTTAACGTATTGATGACCTACAATCATTCTGAAAACGAAAATTTACGTTCACTTGACCGTGAGTTCGGCAAAACAGGGATTGTACCTTTTAACTACAATGGTGAAGATTTATTTTTATTACGTGCTTCATCGAATGCCATTCCAGCAAATTTATATTTAACCTTCGATAAAGAAATAGACGGTTCGACGAGTAAATCATATAACCCATATGCTGAAATCAACGGCGAGTGTGCACAATTTAACTACGCTTCTGGTGCTACTTGTATTTATGATTACACAGAAAACTTAGAAATTTCACCTGAAAGTAAAAGTGATAATCTATACCTTCAAGGCTCTGTTTATCTGAATGATAACGCTGAACTATATGCCTCAGGCAGTTATTCAAACTACAGTATCACAACCCGCATCGCCGCTAATACGCTAAACAATTACAAGTTTGAATTGGATTCGCCTTTTGTTTCTAATCTAGTTCAACCTTTGTTAACTGCTGAACAATATGACGCTCTTTCGGATGTTAAAATCCGCTGGCGTACACGTCCTGCCGGCAGTCGTTCTAACGAATACGATACTGATACATTTAATTTCACCTCTGGTATTCGCGGTGATTATGGTGATTTGTCCTATGACTTGGCCTTAACAAAAGCTAACAGTACACGTGACAGAAATATGGTGTCGGGTTATTTAATAACTGACCAACTATCTGCTTTGCTTGATAGTGGTGCTATTGATGTATTTGCCAGACCTGACCAAATGACCGAAAGCATGAACGAAGCGCTACGGGCAATTGCTTACAGTGGCAATTGGGACACGCTTAAAACTAAAACAAGTGCGATAGAAGGTAAAGCTTCAGCACCAGCTTTTGAATTACCCGCTGGTATGGTTTATGTCGGTGGCGGATTTGATTATCGAGACAATGAGTTTATTAGTATTACCAGTCAAGCCAATAAGGACTCTATTTTAACCGGTTCGCCAGACGCTGAGTATGATTTATCAAGAGAGACTTATGGTGTTTACTTAGAGGCTGTTGCGCCTATTATTGACGGATTAGAAGTTACCGCTGCGGTTCGTTACGATAATATCGGTGCTGTTTATGATGGTAAGCGTGCCGCCAGTGCAGAGCAAGTTAACGATGACGCATCAGACACAACTTATAAGTTATCCTTCGCATATCGCCCCAATGATGATTTGTTACTTCGAGGCTCAATTGGTACCGGCTTTAAATCTGCATCAATGATAGATATTGCAGGGCCTAAAGTAGATGCCGGTGTTACATCTCAAAACTATGATTGCCCACTTTCTGCAACACACCCTTTAGCGCAGTATTGTTTCCCGCAATTATCGCAATATGCTGTTGCAACGTCAGGTAATGATGAGCTTCAACCAGAAACCTCAAAACAACGTTCCGCTGGATTTGTTTATGCGCCCTCTAATGAGTTTAGTGTGAGTGTTGATTGGTGGCAGATAAACCTTACAAATCAAGTTAAGAAAGTGACTCAGCAACAAATATTTGCCGATCCAGTTACCTACAATAGTCTTTATGGCACGCTTTTAAATGAGCTAAGTGGCGAGTTGGAAATCCAAGTATTGCAAGCACCAGTGAACATTGGTAAATCAAATAACCAGGGTATTGATTGGGTTGTTTCAATAGGGCATGACTTTTCTATGGGGTACCTTCGTTCAACTCTACGAGGTGCTTATATCCTTGAAAGTGAAACGTTACGAGTGGGAACAGTGGATATCTATGACACCAGCCTAGGTAAATTTGGTACCGATAGTAATGTGACTTTCCCACACATAATTCAGTGGGCGAATAACTTTAGTCATGGAGATTTTGCACACTCGGTTAATCTAAACTATCGGAGTGGTTATGAAGATCAATCCTACTCGGCAAATGCTTCACAGATCCGCTATCAGTCTGATATTAATCAACGCTTTGAACAGTCAGTTGAACGTAATGTAAGTAGTTACCTTACAGTTGATTACCTGACAAAGTGGCAGATCAATGACAGTGCGCAAGTTGGTTTTGGTATCAAAAACTTACTTGATCGCCAACCTCCATTATCATTGCGTAGTTCAGGTGGTGGTTATCAAGTTGGTTATGACCCGCGATACGTTGATCAGTTAGGTCGTACATTTTATGTTAAAGGTGAATATAGCTTTTAATATGGTAAAAGCTAATCAAGGTTAGCCGTGTCCATGGCAATTGACTTTAGGTGAGTAACCACGACACGGTTGAAATAATCTTAATAAAAAGCCTTCAAATTTGTTATTGCTGGCTTTTTTCATTTCAATTAATTAAATGGGGTCAGATCCAAGTTAATGGTTAAAGTGGATCTGACCCCATTTATACAGACAATTCTATGCCAACAATGATATACCAATGTAAGTATTGATAAGATTGTTACCCTAATCTCATAATCTCAATTTAGTTTTATTGATAAGGCCTATCTAGCGTATTTTTAACTAGATGTAAGCCAAAGATCTGCCAATAAACGATGAAAAGCGGCAACAATGCCGCTTTTCATCGTTTATTCAGCTCATTTTACACTGATAACTTTTCCATTTTTGGCTATTTCAAAATAAATAACTTCATTAGTCGATGGGTTGGTTGCGCTAACCACAAACGCTTTTTCTAACACTTCAACCACATTGAAGTTAGCATCTGTTGCCGACTTCCAACTTGCGTCGAGCTTGCCCACTTGGTAGCCAAAATCTTTGAACGTAAGCTGTTGAACCGATTTACTAGCAATATTGAGCGCAGTTTCACTACTGATTTCGTTATGGCCTCCATGTGCAAAGGCGGCGCTTTGCCAAATACATGCAATCAGAAATAATGCGCGAATAATAACTTTCATTTTTTAATCCTCTGCTGTGTTTGCTATTTAAGCCCGATAACGGTGTATTGCCCTTTAACCATCAATTGGATTGCCACGGGCTGTTCACTTGTGTTCTTCCAATACCAGCCGTGAGAGCCGGTAAAAGGCGCGGTGAAACTGCCTTTCATTTCTGACAGTGTAGCGATCGCATAACTTTCAAAATAACCTGTGGTGTCGCCTTCAGGTTCACCGTGTAAATCAAAATAAAGCGGCTCCCCATCAGTTAGCCACTCGTAGGTCATTTTGTCGTGTTGATTCATTTGAAATTTGTATTCAATGCCCTTGCCAGCAGGCACAGTTACTTCAATCACCTGTTGCTCTTGTTCAGTTACGGCTGTTCCTTGCGCCGCTAGGGTTGGTTCATCCTCATGGTGAGCCAGCGCAGTTAAACCTAGTTTGTGACCAAGGTGCGTTGGGTCAATATTGTATTCTGCGGGAAGAATAAAACATACAAACACCACGGCTGCGATAATGGTGGCTGCAATGGTCGATTTTACTAATGTTTTGGTACTTACTACATGTTGTGTCATAAATTTTTCTCGTTCTAATTAATATAAATAATAGCCAGTTAATTGAAGCCCCATTAACATCATCCCAGCGCTCATAAGCATAGTGTTGGTAACCGTGGAAAAGCGCTCAAATGAAGGTAGTTTGCGCCAAAAGTTAATCAAAATCACAATGAAGACCAGCGCCATAAATTGCCCCAGTTCGACACCAATGTTAAATGCAATCATATTGGCAACTAATCCATCTGGAGCCAGTTCAAACTCTTGCAGTTTCGTGGCTAAACCAAAGCCATGAAATAAACCGAATATCAGCACGGCCAACTTAGTATTTGGCTGCCTGCCAAACACGCGTTTAAAACCTCCCAGATTATCAAAGCCTTTGTACACAACCGAGAAGCCAATGATGGCGTCGATTAAATAGGCATTAACCTGAATGTCACCCAGCACACCCCATAACAGAGTAATACTATGCCCAACAGTAAACATGCTTACATACAGCAATACATCGCGACTTCGGTAAAGAAAAAAGATTACGCCGACCAAAAATAGTATGTGGTCGTAGCCGGTAAACATGTGCTTAGCGCCAATATAGATAAACGGTATGAATTGCACGCCCGAATTTTGTTCTAAGAACACTCGGGTATTGTCATCAACCCCATGCGCGAGTGCCCCAAAAGACAGACTCACTAACAGCAAACCCAAAAGGAATGCGGCGAATGGTTTAATATTATTGGGCATTAAGTTGCTCCTTCTCAGCCGTAGGTGTTTTATCTTTATGCAATAATCGATATAACGCGGGGATGACAAACAATGTCAGTATGGTGGATGAAATGATCCCTCCGATAACCACAGAGGCTAAAGGTCGCTGTACTTCAGAGCCCATTCCGGTATTTAACGCCATTGGCACAAAACCTAATGAAGCAACCAACGCTGTGGTAATAACGGGACGCAGGCGTGTGATAGCGCCATCAAATATCGCTTGTTCTAGCGGTATGTTTTGTTTACGTAAGTCCCGAATGAACGACACCATGACCAAGCCATTTAATATAGCAATCCCCGATAATGCGATAAACCCCACTGCCGCTGAAATTGAAAACGGAATGTCGCGTAACATTAGCGCAGCTATACCGCCGGTTAGGGCTAAAGGCACACCAGTGAATATGATCATCGCATCTTTAAACGAGCCTAGTGCCAGTATCAGCAGTCCAAGGATCAAGAACAAAGTGACCGGTACTACTATGGACAAACGCTGTGAAGCAGATTGTAATTTCTGATAGGTGCCGCCATATTCGAGCCAATAACCCGCAGGAATATCTACATTGCTCTCTATTTGGGTTTTAATGTCTGCGACAAAACTACCTAAGTCTCTACCTCTGACATTTGCGGTGACCACAACTCGACGTTTGCCGTTCTCCCTGTTGACTTGGTTTGCACCCAATAGCATTTCGATATCAGCTAATTCTTGCAGTGGCACGTAATGACCATCTGGCAAATGTATAGGTAGGCGATATAGGGCATCAACATCGCTACGCATAGTCTCTTGCAAACGCACAACGATATCGGCTCTGGCATCTCCCTCATAAAACTTACCTGCAACGCGTCCTCCTAGTGAGGTTGCCAACTGCTCTTGAATAAGCGTTTTTGAAATACCGTATTGGGCTAACTTTTGCATTTTCGGTACTATGGTGAGCATAGGTAAGCCAGTTGTTTGCTCCATCTGGATGTCAGCAACGCCCTCGACACTGCCAATAGCGCTTTCAATCTCGCTGCCTACAGCATTCAATATTTCAAAATCATCACCAAATACTTTTATGGCTAGCTCTGCTCGTACGCCTGACAACAGTTCATTAAAACGCATCTGTATGGGCTGCAAAAATTCATAACGATTGCCTGGAATAGGCTCTACTAATGCCGCTAAGTCTTCAACAATTTGGTCTTTGGTTTTATTCGGGTTAGGCCATTGTTCACGTGGTTTCATAATAATGAAGTTATCGGCAACACTAGGTGGTACAGCATCGGTAGCGACATCGGCTGTGCCAATTTTTGCAAATACCCGCTCCACTTCTGGCATTTCCATAATGCGGGCTTCCAAGCTTTCTTGTAGCGCAACGGCTTGGCTCAAAGACGTACCAGGAATACGCAGTGCATGCATGGCAATATCCCCTTCATCCAAGTTAGGCACAAATTCGCTGCCAAGCTTGGTGGCTTGATAACCCATGATCCCAACCAGAGCGACGGCAAATACCACCACAAACCATCTTGCTTTCATAACCCACTTAAGCGAAGGCTTATAAACAAAGGTCGCACCACTCATGATGACGTTACGTCTTTCTTTGACCGGCTTCTTAAACAGCAAAGCGGTAGCGGCGGGCACGAATGTGATGGATAACACCATGGCGCACAACAAAGCAATCACTACGGTAAGTGCCATAGGGTGAAACATCTTGCCTTCCACGCCCTCTAGCGCAAATATAGGCAAATAGACAGCAGTGATAATAAACACACCAAATAAGGCGGGGCGTATCACTTCTTTTGTCGCGGTGAATACAATTTCCAGTCGATGCTTTAGTGCTAATTGTTGGCCATCTGGGCTGGCCTGGCTAAGTCGGCGCAAACAGTTTTCAACAATGATAATAGCGCCATCAACTAGCAGACCAAAATCCAGTGCGCCTAAGCTCATTAAGTTAGCACTGACCTTTGTTTGCACCATGCCGGTGATTGTCATTAACATGGCAAAAGGGATCACTAAGGCAGTTAAAAACGCCGCTCTGAAATTACCTAAAAGCAGAAACAGAATTACAATGACCAGCAATGCGCCTTCAACTAGGTTGGTCTTGACGGTATTAAGCGTCTGATCAACTAGTTTTGTCCGATCGTATACGGCGGTTGCGACAATTCCTTCAGGTAGTGACTTATTGATTTCTTTCAGCTTTTCGCCCACGGCAAATGCAACTGTGCGGCTGTTTTCTCCGATCAACATAAACACCGTGCTCATCACCACTTCACGGCCATCTTGTGTTGCGGCACCTGTGCGTAGGCCGTGCCCTTCAACCACACTTGCCACATCACTAATACGTACACTGGCACCATCAGTGGTTTTCACCACTGTATTGGCCAGAGCGTTGATGTTTTCAATTTGTCCTGGAATTCGAATCAGCCATTGTGCGCCACTCTTCTCAATAAAACCGGCACCTTGGTTGGTATTGTTATTTTCAATGGCGTTGACCAAATCAGCTTGAGTAACGCCGTATGTCAGCAGTTTTTCAGGCTCAAAAGCCACGACTAACTCTCGCTCAAAGCCACCAATCGGGTTGACTTCAACTACACCAGGCACACGCATAAGTTGAGGACGAATAACCCAGTCGTGCACAGAGCGCAATTCCATAGGTGTAATCAAGTTACCATCTTTATCCGTCGCGCCAGGTTCAGCGTCTACGGTAAACATGAATATCTCGCCAAGTCCTGTGGCAATAGGACCTAACTGAGGTTCAAGACCAACTGGTAATTCTGACTTTGCAGCAGAGAGCCTTTCATTTACCAACTGGCGTGCAAAGTACACGTCGGTATTGTCGCTAAAGACGGCCACCACTTGTGATAAACCATAACGAGAAACAGAGCGCGTGCCCTCTAAGTTTGGTAAGCCCGCTAAAGCCGTTTCAAGCGGATAAGAAATTCTCTGCTCCACTTCCAAAGGCGTATAACCAGGTGCATCAGTATTAATCATTACCTGAACGTTAGTAATGTCGGGCACAGCATCAATGGGTAGTTTGGTAAAATTCCACAAGCCGAGCGCTGAAACACCCAGCACTAGCACCAACACAAGAATGTTGCGTTTTATCGCAAAGCGTAAAATAAAATCTAGCATGTGCTACTCCTAATGGTCGTGTGATGCGCCAGATTTTTCAATGTCGGCTTTAATGATGTAGCTATTATTGGTGACGTACTCTGTGCCTGCATCAATGCCGCCTAGCACCTCAACCCATTCACCTGCCTCTCGACCCAGCTCCAGCATTCTCACTTCGTATTGCTCGCCAACCTTGGCATACACAACGGTAAAGTCCCTGAAAGCCTGTAACCCAAGGCGTTTAACAGCTAAGGGCACATCAAAGGTTTCTACTTCGATTAATGCAGAGATAAACGCACCTTCACTTAGAAACCCTTCAGTATTGTCGACTTCAGCAAGGAATAATCGGGCTTGATCATCTCGCATAGTAAGGCGGTTCCCACTTATAACCGTGGGAATTGAATTGTTCAGGCCATTGACCATCAAGGTAACAGGCGCAGATTGTTTAACCGACATAACGTCCATTGGGAAGACTGCAAGCTCAGCAAGCAGTTTGCTAGGCTGAGTAATTTCAAGCAGGGTACGTTGTCCCGTTTGTTCGCCGGTATTAGCAAGCTGCTGTGTGATAACGCCCGCAATCGGGGCTTTAATTTGATTAGACTGTAAGCTTTCGTTACTTTCGATGGTAATTAAAAGCTGTCCTTTTTTGACTGTATCCCCCAAGCCAACGTGGACTTGTTTGATTTCACCTTCAAAACGGGCGTTAATTTGGCGCTTGGCATTCGCAGGTAATACTAGCTTTCCATAAACTTTAATCGTCTTATGTAAAGTGGCTGCGCCGACTATTTCAGTATCAATTTCCATCGCTTCTGCGACTTTAGCTTCAATCAGCGTGCGACCTTCAAAATTGTCGTATTGCCACGAATAAGTTTTACCCTGATGACGTGCGCTGACTGACACAATAAACGAATGCGGCTCGTAAATTACCGTGTCACCTCGCAGGTAATCACCTTCGGCTCTGAAGTTGATATCATTAATCTGATCACCCAAGCGGGTGAGTTTGATATTTAATTCGACTTTTTGAGGGGCAACGGGTTTTTCACCTTGTGTCACCCACACTCTGAATTCGGGCGGAACACCAGTTTCAAAAATGGCCAGTTCAATTGCAAAATCACCTTCTCGTAACATTCTGCCGTTGTGTGGACCTTTTTCTGGCTCTGGCTCTGGCTCATCTGCTGCTGGGGACGATTCGGCCATTGCCAAAATGGGGGTTAGCGCACAAGCTATTCCAAGTTGACACAAAAATACAAAAATAAAGAGTCGTTTGTTCATTTTTTTCTCACTTAATTGGAAAGGCTTGCACCGGTAAGGCGCTGAATTTCGATGTGTTGAAGGTGTATGGCCTGATAGGCATCTAGCAATTGGGCTTGGGTACTGAGCAGTTCTTGTCGAATAGACGTCCATTCTAAATAACCAAGACGGCCTATGTCGTATGCTCTATTGGCTTCATCAGAGGCTTTTTCTAGCAAGGGGATCACCCTGTCCGTAAGGGTGTCTATGACATGTTTGCTATGTTTCATGTTTTGCAATAATACGAACAGCTGAGTATTGAGTTTACGTGCCAACACATCAGCTTGGCTTTGATATTCGGCTTGTTTTGCTTGAATTACCTGTACATCACCTAAGCTACGTGCGTCATTACCAAATGGAATGGAAATCCCTGCAACTAAGCCAAAATCATCGGTAGATTCATAACGTCTTATTCCAGCTGATACCTGCCATTTGGGTTTAGCTTCGATGCGAGCGAGTTCTATTTGCGACTGTGCAATGCGCTGTTGATTAGCAAAGGCCAATAAAGCTGGATGTGCTTTGAGTTTAGCTAATTGTGTAGGTAGGTTTTCGATGACAGGTACATCTAGTAAATCACCTTGAGGCACATATTGGTTGGCTTCGCCACCCCACTGTGCAACCAACTGGTAACGACTCGCTTCCAATTCATGCTCTAAATCTTCAACTTCGAGACCTCGCCGTACTAGCTCTGCTTCGGATTGTAGCTGTTCAATGGATAGGCTTTTGCCTGCCTCAACTCTGCGCGTTATGGCAGACAACGCGTCATTAGCCTGTTGCTCAGCCAGTTTAGCTAGTTGTAGTCGCTGCTCTAAAATTAGTGCTTCAATGAACAGTTTTGCGGTGTGTGCAGAAATATCTAAGGCTTTTATATCCCTTTCAAAATCGACTTGTGTTGCTGCGTTTTTAGCAGCATTCACGCGACTATCGATAGCACGATATTCCAGCACCCAAGCAATGTTCAGCGTGCTTTGGGCTGCACCGAAGTTACTATGTGTGCCGGTTCCCATTGCATCTTCAATCGTTAAACCAATAGTTGGCCTCGGCAGAATTTTAGCTTGCTTTACCCTTGCATTTAGCGCTTCTCGCTGATGAGTAAACACTGTCATTTCAGGATGCTCTGACAATGAAAAGCTGATCGCTTGGGACAAGTCTAAGGCTTGTTGATTACTCATATCTTGCGCATGTGCTAACGATGGCAGTATCAGCAGCAAACTGGCAAACGGTAAGCAAAACCACAGTGTTTTCCTAATTAAAAACCGAGCCGCAATCGGTTTTAAAGTTAAGCAAAAATCTAACTCGCTGTGCATGTATTATTCCTTAAGAATGAGTAAAAACGGATTCGACTAGATGATGAGTGGCATCAACAGCAACGATGGTAAAGCAGAGCATAACCATCATAAAAGCAATGGGTACAATAACTGGCAGTGATTTTCTGGTGGGCGTTAACAACTGTTGTACTCGTTGCGAAATATCATTACCACCAAAAAAACTAAGGGATGTATTTGACGCATTTTTTGGTAAAACGGTGTTTAACCTAACCACTTTGACTAGCGTAGCTGCAACATCTTCAGCAGAGTGACCTATTACTGTAGATTGATCTGCAATATGCTCGGTTAATAACGCGTACTTTGAATTTAAAAGCTGGGCGAGTCTTTTGGGGTAATATGCAGATAAAAAAGCTATTAAGAGTTTAGTTAACGGATCTCTATTGCGAGCGTGGGCAAGCTCATGCTCCATAACAATATCGAGTTCTTTATCGCTAAGGTTATCTGCCATCCCTTTTGCGACGTAACATACCGGCCGAAAAAATCCTGCCGTAAATGCGGTAGGAATATCACTGTCTATTATTTGGACATTGTGTTGGCCTTGAGACTGATCCTCGGCCATTGAAAAATGTTTTAATGTATTAATCGCATTTCCTTGTCGATACAGCTGTGTCCCTTTAATCGCTATCAAAGCAATACTAAACAACACAAACAATACAACCGAAACCCCATGCCAACTGCTAAATTGAAAAACGTATAAATGATGCCAATGAACAACGCTTTCCACCCAATTATAAATTGCCGTTCCTTCAAACAACGGACTAAAGAAAAGCATGGTCATTAGACCTAACACCCAAGGACCTAACACCCAAGTCAAAATTAAGGTTTTCTGTGACTGGATAGAATAAGAGCCGATCAGTTTGCCAAAAACTGTCCAAGCGATAGTGAGCAATAGTGCCCCCACGAAGAATCCAAGCAGGGCAATGGTAATAAGATTCATAATGACGGCTAAATCACTAATCAGCACCGCTATCGCCTTTTTTAAGTTGCTGACGTTGGATTTCAATTAGCTGCTCAAGCTGGTCAAGTTGCTCTTCATCCATTTCTGTAGAAACTGACGAAAATGCAGCGATCAAGCTATTTTCACCCTTGCTGACAAAATCACTGGCGACGCTATCAATTAACTTAGCAATTAAGTCATCTCTTGCTATCTCTGCACGGTATAGATAAGCGTGCCCCTGCTTTTCACGGCTTAATAAGCCCTTTTTAAAAAGGCGTTCTAGTGCGCTTTGAACCGTATTCAGTGAGCTATCGCGCTGTTTTGAAAGTTCAGCATGGACGCGTTTAACATCCATACCCGGCGAAGACCACAAATATTGCAACACTTGTTTTTCGAGTTCACCGAGAAACATAGAATGCCCTTTATTAATTTTCATCATGTGATTATACTGCCAGAATGAAAACCGATAGGCAATCGGTTTTAACTTTGAAGGTAGAAATATGGGTTGGATAATTACCAAGTATCTACTTACCGCCGGAATTATAGTTGGCGTTTCTGAAGTTGCTAAACGTAATGACAAGTTTGGGGCGCTACTTGTAGCACTGCCAACAGTCACTATTTTGGTGGTGATTTGGCTCTACTTGGAAGGGCAGCCGACCGTAAAGATTGCTAATCATATGCGGTACACGTTTTGGTACGTTTTGCCGTCGCTGCCATTATTCCTCATTTTTCCGTTAGTAATAGAACGTATTGGTTTCTGGGCTGCACTTTTTACTGGCTCCGTGGTGTCAGTTATAAGCCTATTCGCACTTACGTTGATTTTGAAACGCTTTAACATTTATTTGCTTACTTTTTCGTAAGTGATGGTGGTGAAAGCACGTATAAACGAGCCTAGGTTGATTTTGAAAAGGAGAAATTAAAACTGATGATAAAACTCAACAGCACTGTAATACTGGTCTTAATGTGCTCATTAATGATTTTTTTAGGAGGATTACAAGGCCTCTATTTTCATGTACTACTAAAACTAAGGGAGCTTTAGCCGTCATTTTTTCTGGAGTGACGAAGTATCCTCTTCCTTCTCCGTGTCCCTTATCAGAGGGAAAGGTTAAATATGTTGCTTTGATTTCAGGGTCATTAAATGAAACTTGTTCTGCTAATGCATAATTCGGTAACAAGGCAGAAAAGAGTACCGACATACTGAAGCCCAGCGCCGCTAGAGATCCAAGTCGAGATAAGAATGTCCGTCTATCTATTATCCCGTGCGCGTATTGATCGTACCAATCGAAAGCTTCTTGGGGAATGATCTGTGATGGTAGGTTGTCATTCTGAATTGGATCGTTCATAAAAATTTACCTATCTGAAGAGATTATAAAATTTTGTTAAAGAACCAGTATGTGCTTATTGTGTTTACGATCGCAATATATTTATATGTGTATAATTTTTAATCACAACAATGTCAATGAGTTTGATCGGAGTTTATTTTTTTCTAACCAAACATTGCAAAGGGTTGCCTGTTTCTTGTGTGCCAATTGCCGTCAGTCATTGCTCGCTGGCCGAATTAGTGGTTATATCAGATACTGGTTATAGCGATTTTCGTTAATTCAATATCCTTCAAGCGAATGTATTGTCGATTAATAACTTCTGGCGATCGGCAATGCTGAGTAAGTAAACACGCAAATGATGGTGCTATATTGATGGGTCTTGCTATATGTGGAATTAAGGCAGAAAACGATTTAGCGGTTATCTTTTTTAATTCCAATTGTTGAATCCTATAAAGCCTGAATATAGGCGGCCTTTCAAGTTATCAAATCTATATTCTGGTGAAACCGTAGGC
>TARA_R110002012_G_scaffold95271_9_pt1 | contig 19771 bp, 16 predicted proteins | sample TARA_R110002012 | Tara Oceans TARA_R110002012 (sample SAMEA4396515) | marine metagenome | biome: Westerlies Biome; feature: [DCM] deep chlorophyll maximum layer (ENVO:01000326); material: water (ENVO:00002006), including particulate matter (ENVO:01000060) such as... | depth 40 m | reverse complement strand
TTTACCCTGACGGCGATGGCCGCCATGGGGCGCGACCTGAAACTGTCGACGGCCCGTATCGCTGGCTACCGCAACTTTGGTACCAAACTCTGGAACGCCCACCGCTTTGCGGAAATGAACGGCGTGTTCGAGGATAGCGTGCCTTCGGTAACCTACACCAGCCACGCGGATGTGAACCACACCCTGAACAAATGGATCATCGGCGAAACCGCCCGCGTCCGCGAAGAAGTAGATGTAGCCCTCGACAACTACCGCTTCAATGACGCGGCCAACGCGCTATATGCGTTCGTCTGGGGCAAGGTCTGCGACTGGTACGTCGAACTGTCCAAACCCCTGCTGCAAGAAGACGCGCCCGAAGCCTCCGAAACGCGCCAGACGCTGAAATGGGTGCTGGATCAATGCCTTGTACTGCTGCATCCGATCATGCCCTACATCACCGAAGAACTTTGGCAGACCACAGGCTCCCGGGCTAAAATGCTGGTGCACGGCGACTGGCCGACCTACACAACAGCCAACATGTTGGACGCAGAAGCTGACCGCGAACTCAACTGGGTGATCGGTCTCATCGAAAGCATCCGTTCCGCACGGGCGCAGATGCACGTGCCGGCTGGGCTAAAAGTGCCGATGTTGTGCACCGAAATGGACAGCACGGCGCAGGCGGCATGGGACGGCAACGAGGCAATGATCAAGCGTCTTGCCCGTGTGGAGAGCCTCGATAAAGCCGACGGCTTTCCCAAGGGGACTGTTTCCATCGCGGCCCCCGGTGCAACTTTTGGCCTGCCACTGGCCGGCTTGATCGACATCGACGCAGAAAAAACACGCCTGCAAAAATCGCTGGATAAACTGGGCAAGGAAATCGGCGGCCTCAAGGGGCGTCTGAACAACCCCAAATTCGCCGCCTCCGCCCCTGCGGATGTCGTCGCTGAGGCTCAAAGCAATCTGGACGCACGTCAGGAAGAAGCCGACCAGCTTCAGGCTGCATTGAACAGATTAGCTGAATTAGGGTAGGTAATCGCCCCAATTCCAATTGGCTTTAAATCCTCGCCGAAGGCATTAAACTCTTTCGGTGCACCGGAAGAAAGTTGCCTTCGGCGAGGATTTTTTACCATTTGGAAATTAGTACCTGTGATCTTGGCATTGCGGTCCTAGCTGGGAAGCGACGATCGTCCATTTGGAAGGCCCCGTCTGAAATTCAGGCGGGGCTAACTTTTCAGTCGGGAAACACCGCCCGACGTTTTCCAAATTCTGCGGCGATAACTTCCATTTGATGGGGGCGACCCAGCAGCGCTGCCTGTTCTCGCGATTCTTCAAGCAAAACGTCGTCCACTCCAGAAGCCTCGGCAAATGCGATCAGCCGTTTGGCAGCCTTAATGGCGCTTGGGCTTTTGCCGGTAATTATCTTCGCGAGCTCCATCGCACCAAGAACGGGATTGTCCGCCAATTTCGTGATCAGCCCCCAACGTTCAGCGCTGAGCGCGTCAATCGGCTCGGCCGTGTAGGTCAGCAGACGTAATATATCGCCGCGTACCAGTTTGGGTAGCAGAACCATGCCGCCCATATCTGGCACGATCCCCCATTTCATTTCCATAACTGCTATTTCTGTGTCCGGCGCCGCGATACGAATGTCAGCCCCAAGGGCGAGCTGTAGCCCTGCCCCATAAACCTTGCCATGCAGCGCTGCAATCACCGGTACGCTTAGGCGAGTCCATACCATCGATACCTCTTGCCATTGGTTGGTCGTACCGCCGCCGTGCGTGCGCGGCATCATCAGATCAGCCGGGTTTCCCCCGACCATCGAACTTAGCCCATTAACGTCGATGCCGGCGCAGAAAGCTTTGCCTTCACCCGATATGACAGCCACGCGGGCTTCAGACGCAGCCACTTCATTTCCCGCTGCTATTATTGCGTCGATCATTTCTTGATCCAGCGCGTTCATTTTTTCCGCGCGGGTAAGCCGCACATGCGCAATATAGTCTTCATAGGTAACGCAAACGCGTGTCATATTATCCTCCTGGCCGGTGTATTTAGTCTGACTGTAGCTTTCTGCCCTTGCAAAGCAAAACGCTACGGCATGCGTTGGATTCGGCGGAAATGTTTCTCTCCTTGCTGAGGTCACTTCAGATGCGCTACGTGATGCTCATGACACAATACCGCCTCACACCGCTTGCCGCATCATTACCGTCAACCGTACCCTTTGTTGGACCGGAAACGCAGGAGCGTGTACAGGGCAGCCAATTTGCAGCGCGTTTAGGGGCCAACGAAAGCGTTTTTGGCCCATCCCCTCGTGCAATGGAGGCGATGGCAGCCGCGCAGCAGTGGATGTACGGTGACCCCGAAAGCTTTGATCTGCGCAGTGCCTTGGCTGCGCATCACTCCGTTACCCCCGAACATATTATCGTAGGCGAGGGCATCGACGGGTTACTGGGTTATCTGGTTCGCCTGATGATAGCCCCAGGCGATCCGGTTATTACTTCGGATGGGGCGTATCCCACCTTCAATTACCACGTCGCAGGTTATGGAGGCATATTACACACAGTGCCTTATCTCGACGACCGTGAAGATGTGACGGCGTTGTTTAAAAAAGCCTCAGAAAAAGACGCAAAGCTGGTTTATCTGGCAAACCCTGACAACCCTATGGGCAGTTGGCACGCGGGAGAGAAGATAACCAAAGCACTTGATATGTTGCCGCAAGGCTGTCTGCTGATCTTGGATGAAGCCTATATCGAATGCGCACAGAACGAAGTAGTACCTGCGTTGAATGCCGACGACCCGCGTCTCATTCGGATGCGAACATTTTCCAAAGCGTATGGGCTAGCCGGAGCGCGGGTGGGCTATGCCATCGGCACGCCCGATCTGATCGCCGCGTTTGGCAAGGTGCGTAACCATTTTGGAATGAATCGCGCCGCTCAGGCTGGGGCACTGGCGGCATTGCAAGACGCCGGGTGGCTCGCGCATGTGCAGGGACAGATTGCAACCACACGCGACCGGATTGCGCAGATCGCAACGCATAATGGTTTGTTACCGCTGCCTTCAGCGGCGAATTTTGTGGCTATTGACTGCGGGCGTGACGGTACCTTTGCCAAAGCGGTACTGGATGGCTTGGTGGCCCGCGGCATATTCGTACGCATGCCCTTTGCTACCCCGCAAAACCGCTGCATTCGGGTAAGTTGCGGCACTCCGGCGGATATGGATGCTTTTGCAGCCGCCCTGCCCGAAGCCCTTAACGACGCGAAAAGTGGGCTGACGCGAGCCTAATTCGGAGTATAATTGCGGTGGACTCTGTATTGGAGCGAACCGATGCGCCACCCTGATCAAGGCAGTTCTGCACCAAATTACATAAGCGCTTGCGTTGTAATGTTTGGCGTCAACATCCTGTGGTTGTTCATGTTGATTTGGGCCATTTGGGGCCTACCAGCTGTCGCGCTGTCGGGGTGGGCCGTCAAGACCGCAATAGACCGGATCGGCGAACGGTACCAAAGTTAGACCCCGCCAATGACTTTGGCGGCCGCCTCGAGCGCCCCTGACCCGCGAGTGATCCCTAGCGCGGCCATTCCTGCCTCCATTCCTCCGAGCATACCCATAATCATCTGGCCATTGACGTGCCCCATATGCCCAAGGCGGAAAAACCCGTGGCTTTCGGCACTGCCCACAGGTGCCATTCCCAAGCCTATTCCGAGCGTAAGCCCGATATTTTTCTGGACCCAGTCACGCAACTGCGTCGCCTGTGGCGCACCCAGCCGCAACGCGGTCACCGCATGGCTGCGTAGAGCAGGATCAGAAATGTTCAGTGCAAGGCTGCCTTGTGTTCCCCACGTTTCGCATGCGGCCCAAACCGCCCTTGCCAGAGTCGCGTGTCGAGACCAGACTTGTTCGATGCCTTCGCCATGAATCATATCCAGTGCCGCTCTTAGGCCATAGATATGATGTGTTGGCGCGGTGCCGCAGTGATACTGAAAGAATTCCGCAGGGTTGGCGCGCGGGGTCCAGTCCCAAAAGCGGCTTACGCGTTGTATCGCCGTGCGCGCAGCCGCTGCGCGATCGTTAAAGAAAACAAAGCTGACGCCCGGCGGGACCATCAGCCCCTTTTGACACGCGGTCACCATTACATCGACACCCCAACGATCCATTTCAAATCGGTCACAGGCAAAAGAGGCAATGCAGTCTACCATCAACAGCGCCGGGTGCTCCGTAGCATCGAGCACGGCGCGTACGCCTGCCACGTCATTCACGACCGACGTCGACGTATCGACATGAACCACCAAAATCACCTTGATCTCGTGGGCTGTATCGGCCCTGAGCCGTTCTGCAATCCGGTCACAATCCAATGCGCTTTGAAGGCCGAAATCCATGATCTCTACGTCTGCACCCAGACCGGTCGCCGTATCACCCCAACCAATGCCGAAACGCCCCGTTGCTGGCACCAACACTTTGTCACCGGGGGCAATTACATTGCTTAATGCGGCTTCCCATGCGGCATGACCGTTGCCAATATACATCGCGACATGATGCTTAGTCCCGGCGAGACTGCGCAAATCCTGCATTAGGGGCGGCATCATATCCACCAACTCACCGGCATAGATATTGGGCGCAGGACGGTGCATTGCGTTCAACACAGCCTCGGGCATCACCGATGGCCCCGGAATCGCAAGGTAACCACGCCCTTGCGACAGGTTGGGATGATTTGACATGTATGCGGGCCTTTCGCGAAGAGAATTTCATGCAACTTATCCTGCCGCGGCGTGGCGTCAATCATGCATTCAACGTCGCTACGCTTGCCCTACCCTGTTTGGCTGCGTAAACCCTTTGCGATGGATACCCTAACGGATGCTGCCCGAGTATGAGCGACGTGACCTATACCTCAAGCGAACTGCTGAAATGGCTGTGGCGTGATTACCTGCGCAAGCACATGGGCCTCTTGATGATTGCCATTGTCTTCATGGCGGTCGAGGGCGCGACTATGGGCGCGTTGGCCAAGCTTATGCAACCGATGTTCGATCAGGTCTTTGTGGCCGGTCAAGAAAACGCATTGATCTGGGTCGGGTTGGTGTTGGTCGGGATATTTGTTCTGCGGGCAATCGCCGGCGTGACCCAAAAGGTGTTGCTGACCCGCATAGCGCAGAAATCTGCCGCCGATATGCGCATTGATCTGTTAGATCGCATGATGATTCAGGACGGAGCTTTTCACCAAACACACCCGCCGGGTTTTTTGGTGCAGCGTGTGCAGTCTGACGTAAATGCAATCGGGGCTGTCTGGCAGGCGGTAATTACCGGTACCGGGCGCGATTTCATCGGACTGATCGTCTTGCTAGGCGTGGCGGTGTCCATTGACCCGGTTTGGGCCTTACTAGCATGTATCGGGGTACCTTTGATGGTGATGCCGGCGGCATTGGCACAGCGTTTCGTGCGCGCGCGTTCGCGCGAAGCCCGTGACCTTGGGGCGCATCTATCCACCCGGCTCGATGAGGTTTTTCACGGCATCGTTCAGATTAAGCTAAACGCTCTGGAACGGTATCAGGCAAGACAATACCGCGACCTTACACGAACTTATGTGCGTACCGAAGTCCGGGCTTCGTTTGGCAACTCGGCCTTGCCGGGGATGATCGATATCATGTCCGGCGTCGGTTTCATGGCGGTGATCCTTTACGGAGGGTCCGAGATCATCGACGGCGAAAAGACCATCGGCCAATTCATGACGTTTTTCACCGCAATGGGTTTCACCTTTAACCCGCTGCGCCGCTTGGGGGCTATCAGCGGCCTGTGGCAAACCGCTGCGGCCGCGCTTGAACGTATCAAAGAGCTAATGGATGCGCCGGTAAACCTGAAATCGCCCGAGCACCCTGTTCCAGTGCCGACGGCAGCCCCTGACATTGTGTTGGACGGCGTAAGTCTGTCGTATGGAGAAGCCAAGGTACTGGATAGCTTGTCCCTCACCGCAACCGCAGGGCAAACAACCGCTCTGGTCGGTGCGTCGGGCGCGGGCAAATCAACTATATTCAACTTGTTGACGCGCCTGATCGACCCGCAACAAGGATCCATCTCCATCGGAGGTGTGGAACTTAAGGACATGGAGATAGCCGACCTGCGCGGGTTGTTCTCGGTGGTCACGCAAGAGGCGTTGTTATTCGACGAAACCCTGCGTGAGAATATTGTTCTGGGCCGGGAAAACGTCAGTGACGACGAACTGCAAAAAGTTCTGGAAGCTGCACATGTCGCAGATTTCCTGCCAAAGCTTGAACATGGGCTCGAGACACGAGTAGGCCCGCGCGGGTCGGCCCTGTCAGGAGGGCAGCGTCAGCGTGTCGTAATTGCCCGAGCCTTGCTGCGCAATACGCCGATCTTGCTGTTGGACGAAGCAACAAGCGCCCTTGATGCACAGTCAGAAAAGGTCGTTCAGCAAGCGTTGGATCGCTTGTCAGAAGGGCGCACCACCTTGGTTATTGCTCACCGGCTTTCCACCATCAGAGGGGCAGACAAGATCGTGGTCATGGATAGGGGCCGCGTGATGGACGAGGGCAAACACGACGAGCTTTTGGCTTGGGGTGGCATCTATGCTGACCTCTACCGTCTACAATTCGAGGATGGAAAAACCGTTTCGGATAGTCGTAACGTGACCGCGCTTCGCGCACTTCAGCCGGGCCTGAAACCATCAGAACCCAACTTTTTTCAGCGCTTGGGGCAGCGGCTGTTTGGCTAAGGGGAAACTGATCGTTTCTTGACCCTTCTCATTTTGAGTAATCGGCGGCCAGTTTGGCCGGTGTTGCGCCCGCCAAGTAGCGCATCAATGTCCACAAGTTGCGTGCCCCTCGCCTGATCCAGCCGCTGCGCCGATACCTGTCAGCCGACGTCACCGCCGTTGCATTCAGGCCGGTCAACTTACCTTTCAACAGCAAAGCCAATGCTACGTCCTCCATCAGGGGTTGGTCCGGATACCCGCCGACAGCTTTGTAGAGTTTAAGGGGTATCAATAACCCCTGATCGCCATACGGCAAACCAAACCTGCTTCGCATGTTGGCCCACCCCGCGACAAACCGCGCTGGCAAACCGCCATGGTCAAAGCGCAGCTTGAACCAACCCGCTTGTTGACCACAAAGGTGCGCGATCACCGGATCAGTCCAGCCTGGTGCCAGCCGAGTATCGGCGTGCAGCACTAGTAGCCAATCCGCCTGCGCTTTGGCACAACCGCGCCGCAGTTGCCCCCCCCGCGATGCATCCCCATTCACCACCTCAGCGCCCCAAGCCTGCGCTAGGGCAAGCGTGGCATCGTGCGATCCTCCGTCGGTCACGATCAATTCGCGGATCAGCCCGGCGTCCAGACCTTCCATCAGTGCGGTCAAACAATTGCTCAACCCTGCTTCGGCGTTCAGGGTCGGGATAACCACAGATATAGGTGCCCGCATGGTTGCCCCTTTCAGCTTCGCTATGGGCTGTTATATGTCATGTGAAAGAATAAAAGGACAAGCGATATGACCGACCGCCGCATCCTCAGAATATCAGGCCGTGATGCGGCCGAGTTTCTGCAAGGTTTGATCACCAACGATGTCCGCAAATTGGATCAAGGGCCGATCTATGCCGCCATCCTGACCCCACAGGGTAAGTTCGTTACAGACTTTTTCCTTTGCCAAGCGGACGACGCGATATTGCTTGATGTCGGTGCGCCGTTTGCCGATAGCCTAGTCCAGCGATTGACCATGTACAAACTACGCGCCGACGTGAACATTGAGACAACGTCGCTACACGTGCATCGCGGCTTGGGCGACGTCCCCGACGACGGTTATCTTGATCCGCGCGATCATCGTCTGGGATGGCGGGCAAACCGTGATCAAGCCCAAACCAATGACGTCGTCGACTGGGAGGCCTTGCGCGTAGCTTATCTAATACCCGAGAACGGGGTCGAGCTTGACCCAGACAGTTTTATCCTAGAAATGGGGTTTGAACGGTTGAACGGGGTCGATTTCCGCAAAGGCTGCTATGTCGGACAAGAAGTCACAGCCCGCATGAAGCATAAAACCGAACTTCGCAAAGGTCTGGCGCAGGTCGAAGTCAGCGCCCCCGTTACATCAGGCACCGAGATATCAGCCAACGGCAAACCCGCGGGCACAATATTTACCCAATCCGGCATTCACGCGTTGGCGTATCTGCGCTTTGACCGCGCCCGCGCAGCGATGCAGGCCGAAGATGCGACAGTGACATTGATGACAGACGGCTGAACAGATTTTCGGGCATCGTTTGCAGGCATAACCAGGAGTGGGACGGGGCTTGCTCCCGCCTAGGCGAGCCACCAACTTTCGATCTGGGCGGGGGTCACCTGCCCCTCAAGCCCGATACCTACGACCTTGGTGACCCGCACTTGGCTGATTGGCTTGACGCTGACAGCGGGGCCGACGCAATGCACCTCCCACCCGCGGTCTGAGGCGTCAGCCACAAAACCCTTGAAACGGAATAGCCCCTCGGGGCGGTTCTTAAGCTTAGCCAGCAGAGCGTCATAATCGAGCAGGATTTGGTTTGAACTGCTCCAAGTGACATAGGGCGCGTGGGGACGACCGTTGACCGTCGGAATGGACCGAGGCACCCCCCCGAAAAGCAAGGGTGCCAGCGCATTGCCATCCGCCAGATCGACCACCGCCGCGCGTGACTGCACCCCCAAGCGCAACGTCAAAGCTGGGTCGGGACTGGTCAGCTTGCTGATCAGTACCAAGTCGGCGACGCTTGCCTGTCTTTCAATCTGCGCACCTATCAGAGGATCAGCTACTAGCGATGCATAGGTTTGCCCATCTACGACGGTGGCGATGCCGCCATAAACCAGATCAGGTTCGGCCATGGCAACTTGGGCGATACGGGCCGGGTCCGCTATGCCCGACGCTTCGATCACCAGATGGTCGGGACGTGTATCGCGATCAAGCACATCGCCAATCGCCATGTAGAGATCGGCACCCATAGTGCAACACACGCACCCGTTTGTAAGGGTCATTGTATCCTCGCCTGCCTCTGCCAGAAGGTCAGCATCGATATTGATCGCGCCAAAGTCGTTGACCATCACCAACAACCGCAGACCATGTTCTTCTGATAACAGGCGATTGATCAAACTGGTCTTCCCAGCCCCAAGATACCCCGAAACGACCGTCAACGGCAGACGCGGTTTCATAACAGATGCACCCGCCCCCCAAAGACGGTTCCCAACACCGGCACATCCTTGAGCGTCAAAGAATCAACCGCTGTCGGATCTTCACCCAATACAGTGAAATCAGCCCGCTTTCCGGTCTGGATACTGCCTATCTCACGGTCGAGCTTGAGCGTATAGGCAGCACCCAGCGTGATTGCGAAAAGGGCTTCGTGCACAGTGATGCGTTGCGCTTTCCCCAAGGTGCGCCCCGACATCGTTTGCCGGTTTACCGCGCACCATGCTGTGAATAAAGGGGCCATCGGCGTTACCGGCGCGTCAGAGTGGATCGCAACATTCACCCCTGCATCAATGGCAGAACGGGCACCATCCATCCGTTCAGCGCGGTCGGCTCCGATAGTCAGGGCCACATGCTGATCGCCAAAGTAATAGATGTGGTTGGCGAAGATATTGCAGCACACCCCCATATCAGCGGCGCGGGTAAACAGGTCTCGCCCCATCATCTGACAGTGTTGCAATACATGGCGGTGGCCCATCCACGGGTGTTTGCGTAAGGCGGCTTCGATCGCGTTCAACGTCACTTCGGCGGCTTCGTCACCATTGACGTGAATATGCATCTGAATGCCACGGCTGTTCAGCTCTTCGACAAGCTGAAAGATGACTTCAGGCGGGGTGTTCCAGATGCCATTCGGCTGCCCACCGACATATCCCGGTGATTTTATCCGCGCGGTCCAGCCTTGGATAGCGCCGTCCGTCATCAGCTTGACCGCCCCTAACCGAAGCTTGTCCGTGCTGCGCTTTGCCAAAGCTTCGGCTTTATCCGCAATTACCTTTGGCCCGGAAGTAGCGCCAAGGGCTGGTACGATACGCAATGGGTAACTTTCTTCGCCAGTCACACGTAGCATGGTTGCCACGTCCTCTTCCTCCATTTCGGAGTAAAGATCGGTCACGGTGGTGACCCCTGCCCGGCGCGACACGTCGGCATAAGCACGGATCGACGTTTCCTTTTGGCTCAGCCCGCGAAAATCAATATTCAACCGACGCATTACCGGAAACATCGCGGCCATTTCCTGCAACTCACCCGTGGGCTGTCCATCTGGTCCCTTGATCACCCCTTCGGCGTTGGTCGTCTGGTCAAAGCCTGCCATCTCGAGAGCGACAGAATTTACGCACATCAAATGAAAGTTTGAATAGATGATGGCAATCGGCTTGGTGGTGCTGATCTGGTCCAGATGTTTCTTGTCCAGTCTTTCCGAACTCAAGAAAATTGGGTCGAAACCCCAACCCACGAGAGGTGCGCCATCTTCCAGCCCTTCGGCATAATCTGAAAGCCCGCCTATTACTGCATCATTGTCCTTTAGGCCAGGCCACAGCTTGCCATTTGGGTCGATCCTGTCATGGAAACCAGCATAGGCGTATTCCCACATAGCACCGGCCATCATATGGGCATGTGCTTCGATGAAACCGGGCATTAAGATGGCGTCCTTCAGACTGTCGTCATGGGTTACAGGACCCCATTGATCGGCACAGCAAGCATCACCCACGGCCAAAACCTCACCATCTCGCACGGCGACGTGGGTCGCCTCGGGCCGGTTTATATCCATGGTGATAATCTTTTTCGCAAAATAAACGACAATATCCGACATCGTGCCCCCCTCAGTTCCCACCTAGCTATAGCATTCCAAATTGGAAAAAATAGGCTTGCGTTCAAAGTTCGAGAAATATGCTGGGTACACTCCGGTGACGAAACCGATGACTTAAAAAAACTGCGGGGCGCAAAGGGGCGCATGACACGTTTTCGACAAGGATGGCTTGAGGGGCGTCGGTGCAAATGAATGAAGCATAAATGCAACTGTTTGGCAGGCCGAAGTGTGGTCCTTACGAATCGCCGCTGTCAAGTAACCTCTCACAAATGCAAAAAGCCCCGGATTAACCGGGGCTCTGCAATGCAGCGAAGGTATGACGTAACGTCAACGCTCGGGCTAGGCGCGCTCTGAATATTCCATCGTTTCGGTGTTAACGATGATATCTTCATCCTGCCCGACGAACGGCGGCACCATCACCTTGACCCCATTGTCCAAAATAGCGGGCTTGAAAGAATTCGCCGCCGTCTGGCCTTTTACGACTGGCTCGGTCTCGACGATCTTGCAGGTTACCTTTTGAGGCAACGAAGCGTTTAAGGCTTCATCCTCATGATACTCCACAACCACCATCATTCCGTCTTGCAAAAACGGACGGCGCTCGCCCAAAAGTTCGGCTGAAAGTTGGACTTGCTCATAGGTTTCTGTGTCCATCAACACCAGCATTCCTGCGTCTTCATACAGAAATTGTTGATCTTTTTGTACTAACCGGACCTTTTCAACCTTATCGGCGCTGCGAAACCGTTCGTTCAATTTTGACCCATTTCGCAGGTTGCGCATTTCGACTTGGGCAAAGGCCCCGCCCTTGCCGGGCTTTACGTGATCGACCTTTACAGCAGCCCACAAGCCGCCGTTATGTTCGAGCACGTTTCCCGGTCTAATTTCATTTCCGTTAATCTTTGGCATGTATCCGCACCATAGCAATCAAGTTGAAGAAGAATTTCGGTGACCTATATGTCTTTAAGCTGTCCCGCGCAAGGCAGCCCTACGATGCTGCGCTTGCGAGATGATATGCATAAATTGCATAGCTGCCATGCAATAAAGGTCTATCCGAATCGCACTCAATCCGTCATAAGGACCTCCACGCCTAAATGACAAGAGCAAGAATAATAGAAAGGACGACGAGATGAAAGATTTCGTTGATGGCACTGCCTTTAACAATGAACAAGGTAACCGTGCCCGCAAACTTTTCGCAGCAGTAGTACTGGCTGCGTTGGATGATGCAATTGCCGATGACAAGAAATATGGCAACGGTCCAGAGCAGATCGCACGTTGGGCGCGTTCGCGCGATGGCCGCGAAGTGCTAAGCTGTGCCGGTATTGACCCGAATGAACGGGTTGTCTCCGGACTGATGGATTTTGTTGGCAAAGGTGTTCGCACTTCCGTGGCCCTATCGCGCGAAGAATCCGAGCGTCGCCATGCTGCTCAGCAAGCGGAAGCCGCATAAGCCCTTTTGAGTTATGTTAAAAAAGCGCGCTCGTTTGAGCGCGTTTTTTTTGCGTCTGCCCCATGCAATGCGCTGTTGCAGTTCAAACCACCCCTACACTAACATGCGAAAGCGGATTAAACCGCCACACTCGCCCTACAGCGTGGCAGCGCCGCTATAATCCATGCGCATTGGTTTAGGTAAAACGTCAGGCAAAGGTTTTCGCCTTAGCCAGGCTCACATTCAATCAAGACTGCCGCGAAAACGCGGGCTGATTATTCCAGATCCTGTGATGTAAGGGCACGATGAATTTCGCGCCGAACCAGCTTTCGGACGTTGCGGGTGATACGTTCACCTAAAGCGCCCTGTAGTTCAGTGCGAACGATCTCACTTACCAAATCACGAAGCATTTCTTCGTCGATATACTCTTCGCCACCCAAGCCCAGGCCAGCGTCTTGTTCGGGTTCGCGAGAGGCGACCGGATCGATCTTCTGAGCCACCTCATCTTCGACATCGCCGATCAGATCTTCGCTTGCGAATTCCATTTCACTCAGAGGATCAGCGGCAATGTCATCAGAAGCGGAATGCTTCGCGCCGGGCGAGAATGTCAACGTGGCCTCTAATGCGCCCTCATCTGCTACTGCAGACATACGCGCCCCTGTTGCGTCCAGCTCGACATCATCTTCCCACGCCATCGCGGGGGCATCACTGCCCGAATATTCATTGTCGCCAGGTTCGTCAGGCTCGTAAGTTTCCGGGATACGACTGATAGCAGATTCCAGGGCAGCTATCTTGGCGCTTAGGCGATCCGGCGTCGGGGGGATATCTTCGACCAATTCTGATGCTCCAAGATCCAAAATTCCCGGCGGGCGTGCCGAAAAACGGAAAGCAGAAAGATTGGACTGGAGATGTTGGGTTTTCTCTTCCTCGATATTTGTACGCTTTGTATCAGCGGCAATATTTTGAAGGCTCTGATCGTGCTCGTCCGCAATAAGGTCCACATCTTCAAATTCTTCAGCGACCGAAAGCCGTGAGGCCGGCTCGAAAGAATTTTCAATTTCACCCGAATGATAGACATCGGATGGGTCCGCAGAAGGGTCTAAATGATCGTTATCGTTTTGGGCTTCGGCAGGGGATGCAAAATCAGCAGTATCGCGAGAGGTCCCGCCCCCCATTGCGCCAGAAGGCTGCATCGGCTTACGCTGTGAACGGAAAGAATCTGCAGCCGGTGTATCACTCGCGACCCGAAACGATGGCGTCAGTACCAGCTTGTCATCCTTGGGCACATCCAATCTGTTGCGATTGATCGGATGCCGATCTTCAGACACCAACCGGCGAATTGAAGATAGAACATCTTCGACCTCTGAATTGGACACTGGATCAGACATAAATAACCACCATTCGCTGCTTGCGTGTAAGTTTAACCCGCGGTTCTTGTTCAGACAATGGGGACGTGAAAATTGTCAGTCTTTTTGCAGCGCCCGCAACACACGGTCTAATTTCTTACCCTCTTTCGAATACTTGGCAGGACCGTCCTTGACCAAATTATAATAGGCCGCCGGGTCGTAAATTTGCACAGGAAGCTTTAAGGCCTGCGCGGTCAACTGGCCAGTAGCTGACAGAACCGAATAGGCAGCGACATATAGCTGCGTCTGTGCCGTAACGACGGAAGAACGCGCTTCGTTCAAAGATTGCTCCGCACCCAAGACTTCCAGAGTAGTACGCGCACCCAATGATGCCTCTTCTCGAATACCTTGAAAGGCGACTTGCGCGGCTCTGACTTGCCGTTGCGATGCGTCGATCTGAGCGCGAGCAGATGACAAAACCGCATATGCATCACTTACCGCCCGCTCGACGTTATCCACTGTAACGAACAGATTGCCACGCTGTGCATCGCGCTGTGCTCTGTTCTTACGCACGCCTGCTGACAGTGCCCCACCTTGGTAAATGGTCTGGCCGAATTGAATACCCACGCTTGTATTATTGCTCGAGGCATCAGATCCGAAGGTCTCTGTCAATCCGTAGGAACCCTGCACGGAAACTTGCGGCTTCATACGGGCCTCACTGCTGCGAATTAACAATTCCGCGGCGGCGACCTGATGCTGCACAGTAAGGATATCTGGATGGCGGCGCACGGCCCCCGCTTTGGCTGCGGCTACGCTGCTCTCGAGGGTCGGCAGGCGTGGTGGTGGGCTAAGCTGGCCCGGATTGCGGCCAATGGCGATCTTGTAATAGGCCTTGGCGCTCATCAAATCTCCCTGCGATCCCGCCAAACGGCTGCGCGCCGAAGCTAACTGCGCTTCAGCAAGGGAAACATCAGTACGCGTAACTTCACCGACTTCAAACCGATCACGGGCGGCGCGTAGTTCTTGGGTGAGCACCCGCACATTATTTTCGCTGATCGACATAAGCTGCTGAGCTTGTATCACGCCCATGTAGGCATCAACCGCACGCAACAACACCTGCTGTTCCACGCTGACCAAGCTTTGCCGCGTCGCAAGAACTGTTTCCTTGGCGGCTTCGACCGAATATTGCGTCGCGCCGAAATCATAGACCAATAGCGACGCTATTAGATTTACCGACGTAGAAAGCGAATTAGTCGCGCTCTTGGTACCTGCCGGAATGAAATTTGAACCCGCGCTTACCGATCGACCAAGCGCTTTCGTCAGGTTACCAGTCCATTGCACGACAGGCTTAAGCGATGACTTAGCGATCGCTACGTCTTCGTCAGCGGCACGCAGCACCGCGCGATTTTGATCCAATAAGCCCGAGTAGTTATATGCCCCAACCAAAGCGTCAGCGAGTGTCTCGGCAGATACCGGTGACAAAAAGCCTAAGCTGATGCATGACGCGGCAACGAAGGTTCGGAAATTTCGCTTGGAAGGTGATACTGTCATATAAACCCCGTAGGTGAATCACACCATATGCGTTGCTTGTTGCAACTGTTTTAAAATTATAGCTGAAAAGCTTTCTCGCGGGTAAAGCCTTTTAATATCGGTGCGCCAGCGTTGAAAGCGGGCCGCCAGCTTATTGCGTCATCGCGCTTGTAGCCCAAACGGACTTCGCCCAATGGACCATCCATAAAGATACAGGCGATACGACCGCCAACTTTAAGTTGAGCTAGCACATTATCAGGAAGAAAATCGACGCCGCCTTCAATGATTATGACATCATAAGGCCCGTGTTTCGGGGCACCATCCGCAAGAACACCATGATGCACGATCACGTTATCGATATCTGAAGCGATGATCGTTTCTTGTGCCTCTTTTGCCATTTGTTCGTCGACCTCGACGCCGACGACCACTTCGGCCATATGTGCGATGACCGCAGATGAATAGCCGTACGCGCAGCCCACATCCAAAACTAGCTCATCGCTGTTGATCGCAAGCGCATCCAGCATTTTGGCAAATGTCCTTGGTTCTAGCAGTATCCGACCTTCGCCTAGGTCAAGATTTTCCCCAAGGTAAGCGGCTTCGCGTTTAGCTACGGGAACATGATTTTCGCGGGCAACTTTTAGCATCGCATCTATAATCGGAAATTTTGTGACATCCGACGGGCGGACTTGAGTATCAACCATCATCCTGCGTCTGGCTGTGAAATCAGTCATTGTCTAAACACTTTCGTTCAGTTGTCTGCGACCTTGAAATGCCACATAGTCGTAATCCAAGCAATGGGCGGCTGGGGCAGTCACGCAAATGTTTGTTATCCCTCGCGGAATCCGGGCTAAGTTGTAGCGGTTGCGCGACCATATCAACCCATTTTAAGCAAATTTACGTTTTCTCTCAACTATGTTGCCCGAAAGTCAGGCCATCGAATGGCTTTAATACCCCCCCCTGTGTGTATCGAACAGAAAGTGCATCCAAATAACAAGGATTGCGATCGACCAGTTTGGGTTCGACAAGCGCTATACACTTACACACATCCAGACTTACCTTATTCCACAGTTCTACCTAGGCAAAAAACCAACCTAGATTTTTGCACCCCTCGGGTCACTCAGCATGGATCAGATAAATAATGCGGCAATTCATGAAAATGCCTATGTCGCACCGGCTTTCTGTCACAATGTCCCTTCACGCCCTTAACTCAAGCGCTAACCAACGGCGGAGGCTATGAGTGCGCCTTCAAAAAGAGTTTTTCAAGGGTTTTAAAGTGTTTAAAAAGTTAGCGGAGTACCTAGCCTCAAAAGCGTTTATTTTTCTTACGATTTTTGTTCTCGGCAGCGTTACGGGCATCGCTTACGCTCTCATCAAGCTGGACAGGGACAACTACTTGGCATCTGTCAGGAGCAACCTTGAAGAGGCAATGCATGTCACCACAGATCAGATACAGCTTCGATTCTTCGAAGCCGTTCTGGTCGCAAAAACTGTTGAAAGTATCTTGTTGGTTTCAGGTGGGACCGTAGAGAAGCAGATATCAAGGGTAGTAGAAGAATATCAGAGACATAACCCAGCGGTTATTGCGGTAGCTCTTGCACCAGATTTAGAGGTCACTCACAGCTTTCCCCAAACCAAAAACAGAGGTTCAATTGGCCTCAAATATTGGGAAATCCCTGCGCAGATGGCAGGCGTCGCGCAGGCATTTCGTAATCATAGCCCGGTGGTGGACGGACCGGTCTCCCTTGTTCAGGGCGGTGAAGGCTATATTCTTCATTATCCAGTTTTTCTGCCAAACCCAGATCTGAATAACGATCAGTTTTGGGGTATAATATCGATAGTCATTCAATCAGAAAGTTTGCTGGGAAAGCAGCAATACGAATTGCACGATGCCGAGAACTATATGTTCACCCTGCGCCAGCTCAAAGCTTCAGGATTGCCTGCTGCCACAGCAACTGGTTATGACCCAATGTTCAACAATGAATCAGTGATTGTGCAGTTCCAGATGCTGGGGAGCAATTGGCAAGCGGCGGCCCAACCGACGGACGGTTGGCCATCCTATTCACCGCAGAGTCCATATTTGCTGGGCTTTGCATTGTTTTCGAAGCTTATACTTATTGGGATGCTTTGGGCGTACCGCCGAGCCGCTATAAAAAAGGCAAATGCGCATGCCCTTCTTGCCGAGGCCGTCGACTGCATTGATGAAGGGTTTATTGCGTTCGATGACGATGAACGCCTGATGATAGTAAACCAGAGATATCTTGACTACCACTCCGACGTTGCCGATTTCGTTGTGAAAGGCATGACAATGGAAGATTTGCTGAGGCTTAGCCTAACGCACCAGCAGCACTCAGCCGCCGTAGAGCAAGGCGAGGCGTGGATTGCGACACGGCTGGAAAGCTTTAGAAATCCCGGCGACGCATTTCTTCAAGATGTTGGCGACGACTTATGGCTCAAGGTTACTGAAGCTAGGACACCAAGTGGCTACACTGTAGGCATATGGACGGACATAACCGACCAGAAACTAGCCCAGGAACAGGCCGAAGCGGCGGATAGGGAAAAAACCGAGTTTCTCGATAATGTCTCGCACGAGTTACGCACACCCTTGACCGTCATTTTCGGCCGGGCAACCTTCATAAAAAATAGCGAAAAACTGCCCCAATCCAAGAAAATCCTGGCGAGCTTGGAAAACGAAGGCACATCCCCTCAAGAAGCGCAGCTGGCTGTGTCGGATTATCAGCGGTTTATTTCAGAACAAGGCACAGGAATTGCGAATTCGGCACAGCATATGATCCGACTCGTCGAAGATCTGCTGGACTGGACGAAAGTTACGCGCGGCCAGTTGGAGCTGGATATGTCTGTCATCCAAGTAGGCGAAGTCGCGGAAACAATTGTGCAAGACCTGCAACCGAATGCCTTAGCCAAGGGGTTGACCCTCACTTACTCCGATGACGGGGCCCCAGAAGCCTTGGCCGATACGGTTAGGCTTAAGCAAATTCTCTATAATTTGGTAAACAACGCGATCAAGTTCACGACGGTCGGTGGAATACACCTCTCGATGACACATGACGATGACAAGATCGTGCTCAGCGTCGCAGACACCGGGCATGGCATATCCGAGGAAGACGCTGGGCGCGTCTTTCAGCGGTTCCAGCAGGTTGACGGATCAATGACCCGGCAGAACGGTGGGCTTGGGCTGGGGCTCGCTATTTCACAACAACTTGCGGCACTTCACGATGGTAAGCTGTCTCTCGAAAGCACACTCGGTAAGGGAAGCACCTTCAGCATGTGCCTGCCTCGTCGCAAACAGTGCAGTAATGCAAACGCGAACTGAACTACCGTTTAACGGTTACCCATCTTCTCCTTCAAGAGATGCACCCTACCTTAACTCTACACTGCCCCCGAAGCTTCCTCCTCCACAAAAAAATTGCAGATGAGGATTCGATACTCTTCGTCGTCAAATTTGGCAAGCGCGCCATGCGCGGGCACCTCAGAGTTTCCAAACGCCCGGTGTGTATGGGCAGTTCGATTTCCCAACGATGAGTGCGGTCTGCCGGCTGCCTGGCAGGATCCGGGAACGCATGTTGTCTTTTAGGTATGAGACATCATCAAATTGTCGTCCACAGCCCCCGCGAGTTTCGCACCGAGAGTGGCAGTCGGAATTCCATATTTTAAGTTATAGATTTTATTGGAGGCGAGTAGGAGAATCGAACTCCTGTACACGGATTTGCAATCCATCGCCTTTCCTCGCAAAAACAGTCGCTTAGGACCAAAAAAGTATCAGGACATTTGGCGAACAAGAAATGAACCTGATACCCTCGTTTTGGCAGGCTCAAAGCCATGAGCGGTATGGCGTTGATCTGGGCAGCGAATGTCAAAGGCCTGAAACCAGCCGCTAAGATTGTGCTCATCCAGCTGGCGGACTTTCACAACAAAGAAACGGGCCAATGCAACCCAAGCGCCCAGCGTTTGGCGGACGAATGCGAGATGGGTCGTGCAACACTGTTTCGGCACATGACAACCTTGGAGGAATGCGGCCTTATCACCCGCCATGCCAGAGGGGATGGCGATGGTGGACGCGGGTCCAATCAGTATGAGCTGCACCTCGATATTACCCTTGGGCCAAGCGCACGCCCGAATGGTGGCAGCGGTCCTGATGGGGTTGTGTCTCAAAATGAGACGGGGGGAAACGTCTCAAAAAAGCGGGGGAAAAGTCTCAAGGGTGAGACGGGGGTAGTCTCAAATCGGGACAGGAACCTTACCATTGAACCTAAGAAAGAACCACCTACGCGCAGGCGCGAGGCGGTGGAGGATGAAGAAGCTGAGAAGATTTTGTCAGCCTATCCACCGGACCGGCTACGCAGCAGAGCGGCCTGTCTTGCCCAGATCGAAGAGGCCATGAAGGAAGGGATTGCACCGGAAGACTTGCGGCAGGCCGTCCAAGCCTATGCCACCGACAGCACAGGTTTCACCCGATCCAAGGTCTATTTTTCCGACAACTGGTTCCAGTCGCGGCGCTGGCAGGCTTATGTCGAGAAGCAAGCCGAGAACCGGGAGAAATCAGCAGCGTTGGCGGCTGACCACCATGCCCGGCTCGCCTGCTGGATCAGTGATCGCAGCCCGATGTGCAAACATATCACGGCCCCTCAAGTCACGGCTTTGCTCGCTTCAAAGCTGGTCACGCAGGCCCAAATCCAAGCCGCAGGCCTCAGAG
>TARA_R110002012_G_scaffold133884_1_pt1 | contig 19777 bp, 22 predicted proteins | sample TARA_R110002012 | Tara Oceans TARA_R110002012 (sample SAMEA4396515) | marine metagenome | biome: Westerlies Biome; feature: [DCM] deep chlorophyll maximum layer (ENVO:01000326); material: water (ENVO:00002006), including particulate matter (ENVO:01000060) such as... | depth 40 m | reverse complement strand
GCTACGGAGAGTGGGTGCAAGTTAAAGCTAAGAATGAAGAGGAAGCCTTAGAAAAAGTAGAGTGTGGAGATTATGATGACGAGAATGTTATTTCAAGCAAATTAGTTTTTCGGGAAACGACAGGTGATATTGAGGAGACAAACAATGAGTGACACCATTGCAGGAAAAATTATTAAAGGGTCTGGAGGCTCTCAGTGTTCAACAAATTGGGATTATATGATGTATGCGAGTGGTTTTTATTTAACAGAAAATTTGCCTAGAGAATCATTTCATTGGGAAGAAGATAAATTAGACACATTTTTAGAAGATCATCTTTGTGAGCCATTTGAATACCATGATGCAAACCAAATTTGGGAGCATATATTGATTTTAGGTTCTAGTTTAGAAGACAATTTTATTTGGAGGCACAAACAATGAGTGAATTATTCCCCGACCCAAACAGGCAGATGACCTTGGATGAAATCCTTCTTATGGCCGACAGTAAAAAAAAAGAACTGGAGGGTTTTGGTTTAACCCCTGCCCTGAGAACGATTATTGAATGTGTTTATTATGCGTCTCAACCAAGGTTGACCTATGGCGTAGACACTATGATGCGAGATGTTGAAAAGGAGATAGCTAATTCGATTGCTTTTCTAGAAAAAGAAAATGAAAACGACAAAGCTTCTGTGAAAAAACTGGAGGAGAACAAGACATGACGGATAAAAAATACACTAAAGAAGAATTGACAGAGGCATTTAATTTGGTGCTACATTCAGATCAACATTGGAAAGACCCTATATGTTCAAAATGCCCTAGAGACAAGCAAGAGATTGTTGATTATGCCCTTGATTATTTTGTGGGGGGAGGGGCTAATTTTTATTTAAAAGATGGAGATTTGTGGGTCGAGGCTCGTGGATATTATGCAAATGGATTGGAGGGGTAAAAATGAAACAGTTTAAAGTGGAAGTAATCCAAACCAATCATTTTTATATTGAGGCTCATTCCGAGGAGGAGGCGAAACAAATAGCAAGCGAGGAGTACATATGGGACGAAAATCAAACGCCCCCTAATTATTATAATGTCCGTTTTGAAGTGTTTGAGGAGACTAAAAATGACTGACATAGGAAATAGATGCGTCCATTGTGGTGCTGATACTGGTGCAATGGAGGAGCGTGATTGATGTTTATTTTGTTATCGTTAATTAATCACGGTCAAAGAGTCATGGAACAAAATAAAAGCATAAAATCAAGCCATAAAAGCGTGTCTCAATACAGTAACGAGGCACGGTGGGCAAGGAGTTTTGTTTCCTGTCCCAAGTGCGGTTCGAGACATTACGACCTGTATGTCATCGATTTGAAGGGGAAGTTTCGGTGTAAGAAGTGTGACACCACTTTTGAAAAGAACGACTAAAAGACCCTGTTACTTCCGCAACGAGTTGAATATCTTCTCCCAGTCAATGTAAGGATATTCAAAGAATCCCCCGAGGGGCTGAACACTCAGCCCCTCTTTTTTTATATCTAGGATTTGGGAGGCTTTATACAGGTAGATAGATTGTGTTTTGTCTTCGACCATGAGCCATGAACGTGTCTCCTTGTTCTTTTCAAAGAAGGCTACCTGATGCGGGGAAAGACGAACTTTACGGGTTGTTGTAACTTTTAATTCTACAAAATGAAAATGTTGGTCGGGGCATCGGACGAGGAGATCGGGGATACCACGGGTAGCGTAGGTATCTATTTTTAAAACGTTCCAATCATTGTTTTCCAGTTTCCAAAGGTTCTTCCTGATTGTCTGGTAGAAGTGCTTCTCCAATCTCTTTCTCTTGTTTGTCACTTTCAGGGTCGGCTTGATGTTCGATGATGAGTGGCTCTCCATTATTTTCTCGAGGGTTTTCATTGCGTATTTCCTTTAATCTTTTTAACACTTCAGCTTTTGACATCTGGTCTATTGACCCGTGAAGAATCTCTTTTCGATCAACATAAATCCCTTGAGCTTGCCCTCTTCGATATTCAGCCTGAACAGAGGCAGAGTACGCTCCATTCTCTTCTGCTCTTCGAGACAACTCGTCTAATCGTTTGATGTGGCGTTGGTATGTCACTGCAAATTTACGGTCAAGTTCTGTGCGGTAGGCTTGCAAGGCACGGACGATATGGGGATATTTGTACGGGTTTAAAAGTTCTGATGCGCGGACATGGGCTGACCCTTTAGCGTATCCTGCCTCAATCGCAGCCTCGGTATTAGTAATTTCCCCGTCCCGTGAGACAAGAGCTTTGACAAACTTCTCTTCTTTTCGCGTTAATTTTTTATTAACACGTTTCTGATAAGCTTTGTCATTTGGGTCGAGGGTAAGTAGAGCTTTAATTGCCATATGATTTATAATCCATTGTAATCTTCTTCTTTCTCTAATTCTTTTCGACAGGGTGGAATCCATAAAACTTTTGTTTCAGAATTAACCGTTGGTTTTTTCCAAACAAACCAAGCGTAACTGGTCGCTGAAGATGCTTTTGGATCAATCCTCCCTTTAACAATAGGCACTCTTTCTGCAAACTGAACGAGGAAGGTAGGGGGAAACAAAGAGAATAACCGTTTATGCCGTCCAATTCCCTCAAGGAATACTGTTCTAACAAGAATAGCGACCCCAGAGTGTGCTTGTGATAAAGCGTTAATTACAAACTCTTCTGCCAAATTAAACGGTGGATTTGTTATTATCCAATCTGTTTTTACATTACCCATTGCTAAAAAGTTTTTTACCTTTCCATAACCATAATCATAGATATCCGAGACATCTACTTCTGAAAAATACTCTTTTAAAACTTCTGCCATAAACCCCCGACCACATGCTGGCTCCATACATTTTTGGTTTATTAATTCATCTTTATTAAGAACATATTTAAATAAAGCTCGGGTAGCCCAAGGTGGTGTAGGAAAATCATCAAAACTGTTTATAGACTCAAAACGTTGAGCCATAACGGCATGGGATTTATTTTGCATAGCAGAGATACACCTTTTCACCAGATTATCGGATATATCTTATAAAAAAGACCCCCGACTTTCAATAAAAAAAATCGGGGGTAAGTTGAAGGACGTACTATTGTACGAAACCGTGATCCAAGGGACGAGGAGAGCGGAGTATGATCCCTTGAACTAAAGCCTCACGGAAGGCTGTTGTTAACCACTTCATACTCCACTGTTGATATGTCTCATAGTATAATATATAGTTACATATAATACAAGATAAAAGGGGATATATACGTGTATACATATAAAGTTATTTACCAGACTACAGATAAAAAAGATAGACCGATAGAAAAATCTTTTGATTTTACGGCAAAAGACCCTTTGGATTACTTTTTAAACCTTACTTATGCCTGTCAGCGTCATTTGATAGGTTGCACTCAGGATATCGTTTCTATTGAAGAAATTAAGAAAAAAGGTGAAAAACTTGACAGAAACGGAATTTTAGATCAGGCTAAAAGCTTAATTAATGGAGAAAGAGAGACAACATATGGAGATCCTCTTGTAGCCCACGGGCAAATTGCGAAGGGATGGAGTGCCATCTTAGGCATAAAGGACATACCTCCCTCGACAGTCGCCCTGATGATGGCTTGGCTGAAACTTTCCAGAATTTTATCCAACAAAAAATATGAGGATTCTTACGTTGACTTGATAGGCTATGTCGCCTTGTCTGCTGAGTGTGCGGAGAAAGAAGATGGAAGAGAAGAGAAATCCGAATGACCCTTTGAGTTGGGGACGCGGTTTTGAAGATGATAATTTAGAACTGAAGAGAAGTAAAAATGTAATGACGGGCTTAAGGCTTAAGCACAAGGTTGGAGAGAGTTTGAACACGTTTGTTTTATCGTGTTCTTCTTCGGCTATTGATCTGGGGGTTATATATGATGATGAGCCTGATGAGAAGGAACAGAATTGGTTCTTGGATGCTATTCCTTTTGTTGCCCCACGGAAGTTTTATAAAAAATGATTAATGAAAAGCAAAGCAAGGAAGTTTTAAAGTATCTGGAAGAAGCGTGTGAAATTGTTTCCTCGAATCTTCCTGACGGGATGCCGACAAACAGTGTGAGAAAAATACAACAAAGAAAAGAACTACAAAGAATCAATTCATTATTGACATCTATTCGAGATGTTATGGCTAGTTTTATTAAGGAGGAAGAAATTCATGCCGACACATTCATTAACAAGCGTAAAACCATTGGAGTTAAAGAAGACCACGGAAGAGAAACGTCCGTTTGAAACGTCTTTTGATCTGGCAATCTCTGCTTTGGAAGAGGTGCATCATAGTGTCATAGCCCTGATGCGTGACAATAAAATCAACCCAAAGGAAGGAAAGCGCAATGCCCCTTCTTTGAAGCGAAGTAATAAATTAATCAACGATACAGTGGATCTGTTGATTGATGTAAAAGAGGCTTTAGATGAAGCCGAGGAGATGATGCGTGGATATAATCGCGATAAAGAAATTCCCCTCAGGGAAGAAACAACAAGTAGTGACTGATCTTCATTTAGATAAAAAGAAGAAAGTTAAAAAAGGAAGATGGTTAAGAATAAAACAGTTTTTAAAAAAACTGGACCCAAGACCCGACTTTAATTTTAGAGAAGGAGAATGAGATGACTTTTGTTACAATACTAAATAAATTTATTGCCTTTATGGTGTGTGTTTCACCTGTTGTGTTTGCCGCAAAATTAAACTTATTAAGCCTCGCATTAACAGGTTCTTTTGTATTCTGTATTTTATGTGTGTTTATAGCGTTTATATTTTAGGGTTACCGCTGACGTAGCGGGAGAGAAACTCTCAGCGCATCCCCTCTGAGGGTTTCTCTTTTTCCATAGCTTTTTTAATAAGATTTCTAACTGTCCCTGTAATTGTCCTGTCTTCTTTCTCAGCGCGTTCCTTGAGCCATGAGTAAGTATCAATCGACAAAGCAACTGATTTATATTTGGTCTTGTCCATAACTTTTCCTTTATAAAAGTTTCTGTAACATATGCTATATTGTTAGTAACATATACTATATTATGCGTTAAGGGAATTAATAACTTATTAATTCGTTGAATTAATAATTCACTAAATCTCTGTCGTGTTTCCCCACCTGTCCCCTAGTTCAACATCGCATTTGGAGGGGATCTTAAGGGGAATAGCGTCTTCCATTATCTTTTTAATAACAAGGGCTTCTTCTTTACTTTTGACACTGCAACAAAGCTCATCGTGAACCTGTACTAAAGGTACAATTCCTTGTTTATAAACGTCCACCATTGCCTGTTTAGTCATATCAGCCGCTGAACTTTGAATAAGCTTGTTCAGGCTCTTGTACGTGTAAGCACGTTTCAAGCTTACTTTTCCATATTCTCTTTCTGCTTCCGCTCTGGTATATGCTTTTGTTAATTCAAATGTAGCAGGTTCCCATTGGTCAAAGGTTAATCTTCTCCCTCTCAGGCTTCTTAGGTAAGCCTCATCGGTTGTTTGCTCGTTGAGCCGTGTAATAAGCGCCTGTTGCATCCCTTTAACAAACGGAACACGAGAGTGATACTGCGCTATTAGTTCCTTTGATTCTTCCAAAGAGAGATCAAGAGACTCTGAAAGCTTCTTAACACCCATACCGTACATAATAGCAAGGTTAATGACCTTTGCCTGCTTTCTTGGAATGGAGGCCATTTCAGCTACCAAACTGTGAAAGTCTGTTTCGGGGTCATTTTTGTAGTTGTTAACAAAGTCTTCTACACCATCGAGTTGAACAGAGTTTCTTTTGTAATGGTTGTATACTTCTGCGTAGTGAACCAAGATTCGGGGTTCTTGTTGCGAGAAATCAATGCTTGCCCATTGTTCTCCTTCTTCTGGAAGAAACAGATTACGAACCGATATAAGGCTTCCTTTACCATAGGTAGGGATCTGCTGTAGATTAGGGTTATTCATCGAAAGCCTGCCTGTGACAGTTCCACCCTCTCCTCCTCGAACTTGGTTAATGTGCGAGTGAATACGACCGTTTACAGCATGTTTCTGTATAGTGTTAATAAAAGTACCATTAACTTTATTAAGTTCTCTGGCTTTCGCAATCATCTTTGGAATGTCGTGATCGTGTTGTGATAAAAATTCTTTCTTAAAAGAAGGCTTACCCTTTTCCGTTCTTGAGTACGGTAGCTGAAGTTCTTTAAAAACAACTTCTATACTTTGCGCTGACCAGATGTCCACGTTTAGTTGGGTTCTCTTTTTAATCTCTGACCGAATCTTTTTCTCTTCTTTAACCAATAGTTTCTGGGTCTGTTCTGCCCCATCAAGGTCAACACGGATACCCTTCCAAGTCATTTCAACCAGACACGGTAAAAGCTCTGTCTCAAGGTCAAAGACTGTCCTTAAATCGTCTTTCTGGAGTTGTACGTTAAACATATTCCAAAGTTCTAAAGTAAGTTCCGCGTCTGTTTCTGCATATCCTCCAACAAAGTTAGCAGGCATCTTCCACATTTCTGACTTGGCATCTAAACCAAATTCAGTTGCGGCTTGTACAAGACCTTTCTCTGATTTTGTCTTTCCAAGATAATCAAAAGCAACTGCGTTCAAACTGTAAGAAAAACGGTTTTCATCCAAAAGACTTGCAACAAGCATTGTGTCAATTATCTTACCACTAACCGTGTGTCCCATTGCCCGAAGCCATCCAACATCATACTGGGCATTGTGAAAAATCTTATCACAGGGAAGAGCTAACATATCTTTTAACCATCGGTTAACAAGACGTTCATCTAAATTACCTCCTCCCATATGCTTAATAGGAAAATATCCTTTAAATTCATCTGTAGCGACAGCAACCCCAACAACCTCTCCCTTTCCTGTAGGCCATCCGGGGCCAGAGGAACGAAGGTCGGGGTCGCGTGTTTCGAGGTCAATTGCGATCTTAGTAGCCCCAGACAGATCGGGAAAACTTTGAGGGGGTGACCATGAGTCAACCGTATCTATTCGAGCCAAATTTAAAATTCCTTGTGCCATATCAATGACTTAACATACTTCTGAGGTTTATACAATTAAATAAGATTTATCGGGATCATCTGGGTATAAGAGATATAAAGAATCTTTTGTCCGTGTAACTGCTACATAAAACAATCTGTGTAAAGACGTTTGATCGTACCGTGTTTCACGTTCACTTGCCGCTGAGATGTCCGTCAGGATTACTACATTATCGCACTCTGCACCTTTCGCTCCGTGTATGGTAGACAATGTAATGCGTGGTGTTTGGTTTAAATCCTCTTTCTTTTTAAGAAGAGAAACAATATATGTCTCTTGCTCCTTCTTTATTAAATCAAGCGCTTCTCTCCAGATAAGTTCTTTTCCAACAAGTAAACCGTGATGCTCCTTTAAATCTTCGTAAGAGAATGTATCTAATTCATCTCCATAAATTGTTTTCTTTCCACGTTTAATATGCTTTCCGTTTCCTGACATATACTTATAAATCTGTTGTGCCGTTTCTTTATCTACTCTTTCGCCTTTTATTACTCTCCCCCATCCTTTAATGGCACGGAGAAGATTAAAGCTAACGGAAGGATGCCCATGATTTTGAAAAAAGAAACCGTTTGTTTTCAATTGCTCTGCAATTTCTCGTAACATAAAACCGCATTGAGCTAAAATAAGCCAGTTTCCCTGTGCCATATCAGCATAAGGAGGATCACTTAACTGATGCACTTCTCCTTCTTTATTAAAAGCTTCATAATCTTTTGGAAATCTTTTTGGACGCGCTATACGTTTAATAACTTCTTGAGCGATCTTGTGTACTCTTCTGGGGACACGATATGATTTTGACAAAACTTCAGCGTTAGAATCTAAATCAATAAATTCTTGGGGTGAAGCGCCTGCCCACGTAAAGATTGCTTGGTCATCGTCCCCTGCACAATACATTCTTTTTGCTTTACTATTAAGGATACGTGCGATGTCCCATTGCAGAGGCGACAGATCCTGCGCTTCGTCTAAAAGAACTAAATCAAACTTAGGGCAGGTATACTCTGCATCTATAAGGAACATCTCAAGCATGTCGGTAAAATCATACACCCTTTGTTTTCTTTTAAAATTATTATAACTTTCTGAAATGTATTCAACTTCATGCCACTGCATGTTTCCAACAGAAGACTCATTGTATTCCTGACGAATAGGAATCTTCCTGACCCGTGCGCGATGGATAAGGGACAAGACAGGGCTTTTCCTAAAAAGACCTTTTTCTTCAAAGTCTTCGCTGTTCATTCCCCCAAAAGTAGAAAGACGAACCTGAGAAGCAAATTCTTTTATATCTTTATCTTCCATACACCGCATACCGTCTTCATTCATACATCTTTTAGAAAAACTGTGTATTGTTTTAAACCACGGCAAATCTCTCTCTGGGATAAAATTAAATTTCTTGCCTGCTCTTTCTCGTGCTTCATCGCAAGCTTTGTTTGTAAAGCTTAGAAAAGAAATCTTATGCGAAGAAACGCCGCTTTCAAGCGCTTCTGACACTTTGTTAATTAAAGTCGTTGTCTTCCCTGTACCGGGAGGACCAAATATACGAAACATTTTATTTATTTCCATAATTTTAATATCTCCGCCGTTAACTCGTTTGCTTCTCTAGAGTTTTCGTGTCTATCTGGGTGGATAAATTTTATTATTCTTTTGATAAGATCTTTTGGCAGATCATTAGGATTTATTTCTGGTTCTGGTTTTCTGTCTTCTCTTTTTAGGTCTTCTCTTTGTCTTTCAGTGAATGTATTGTACATTTTGTTATAATTTTCATTCCAAAACTTATCATAAACAAAAGCTTCATATATATCATCCGCTACGTGTCTCACATTATGTATAACAGACTTAGGTAACCAGAACTCAATTCCATCAACTTTTAATAAGACTGCTTTTTCTGTTTCTCTAACTACTTTAAATTTTTTGTGTATGTTTTTCACTTTAAAAAGGACTTTCTTCTTCTTCCTCAAAAGACTTCGGCTCCACAGTAAAGTCTTCCTCAAAGTTTGCCGGAATACCCCATACGCGAAGAGATTTCTTTTTGACACTTAGCCAAACAGGTTCTCCCCCTATGTCTCTTAATCTCTGGCTTACCTGATGCAACTTGTACTCGTAAAATTTATTCTTCTTGAGGTGGTTCATTAAATCTTTAATTCTAAAATAGGTTTTACCTTTGTCTTCATCTGTCCAAGCACGGCGCAGGTAAATTTCATCTCTGCTTTCTGCTCTTTGCAGGTGATGGGCAAACTCTTCTACATATTCGTAGAACTGTCCATCAATGTTAGAATCTTCAGAAGCTTCGATAATAGAACCTTCTGTCTCTGACATATTAGCAAGCAACCCATTTAAACGTGTTTCCCACTGTGGTTTACTTACAGAAGGAGGGATGTAGTTTAGTTGCTCCATACATGCTTTTTGAAACTTAGGTTGAAGCATAAGGCTTTCCGTGTCTAATTCTACAGGATGAGAATTAACATCTAAAAACCAAAGAGGAGGGTTACTGTTGTACTTTCTCAAATTACCCATTGCCGTGTTCGTGACAAGGGATTGAACCCCAAACTTGCGTGTCGCACATAACTCCTTGTTACAAAAGCTTTTTATCGGTTGGTCACTGCACTTATAAGTGTAATCTTTTTTCTCAAGCTGTTTGGCAACTGCGTTCATTTCATTTAAGTCTAAAGGAGGGTCAAAATATTTTGCATTGTATACGGATATTTCCTGACTCCACGACTTAGGAAACGCTTTTCTTAAGTAGACCCCAACATTAAAAAGACCGTTGTTCCGTGATCCCTCTTCAAACCCCTGTTTAAAAAGCGCCTGCAAGCACGGAGGAACATCTTTAAAATCTGCGTCAGGTTCATTCTTAATTTCAAAAGAAAGCACCGCATCAGGTTCCTGTGCGTACTTATCGTATAATTTAAAAAACTCCTCGAGTGTTCCTGCCGTACCATCGTCTTGGATAACATAACGCACACCCATATCTGCGTCATAGTAAGGAAGATTAAGAAAATTCCCTGTGTCTCCCTTTTCAACATTTAAAGAAACTTGCTTCGGAAATATCTCTGACCCATTGTACCCTAAAGCAGAAGCCATATCCTTAAGAGTGGTTTGCATGTCTTTGGCAGACAACCAATCTTTAGTAAACAAGAATATGTGAGCGCCTCCTGATTTACTGCGACAGACAACAAGAGGTAATTCTAGTCTTCTAATCTTTTCAACTAAGACCTTGTGGTCAAGGCCAACGTATTCATCTACATCAATACATCCCCAGACGCATCGACTCTCCTCGTTAATGGGAACAATCCCAATTGCTGACCCCTTACCTGACAGATGCTCTTCCCAAAGCTCCGTGGTGCGTGGAGTACGAACAATAGAGGCTTTCCCTGTTTGCTTACCGTTCTTGTTACCGGACACGGCATACGTTCCGTAAGCAAGGTTTAGCCCTCTAAATATAAATTCAAATTTTTCTGATTCTGTAGACACAATTCACCTATCAATAAATTGGGGGTTTTGACACCCCCAATCCATCCAGAAAGTTAAAACGGTATATCTTCTCCGTTTTCTGTTGCGCTGTCATCAGTATGTTTTACCGTGACTTCGCCCTTAGAAATGCTTTCCGCAAAAGACCTTGCTTTTTGATAGGCCTCGGCATCTTGAAGCACACCCTCGTTTTCTGGTTCAAGAGTGATATCCCAACCGTGCCATTTACCTTTAGAGTTTTCCTCGCTTACAGTTTTAAGACGATAAACGTAAGCATATGAAGGGGGCATAAATGAATTACCATTACCGTCCTTCATGTTGCGTGACATAACCATAGACAGCCACTTCTTAGATTTCTTAAGTTGTGTAGACTTCATAGAAATCAAAGCTGAGTCAAAACCATTTTCGTTTAACACAACAACATAATGTTGAGCGGTTGTGTCTATGTAATCCCCATTACCGCCAACAACATAATCTTTGTTATCGTCTGCAGATCTTTCGGTCTTGGGTATGTTTGGGTCGCCGGGTGCATACATAGCTTTGGGTGCGCCTGACCCTGTTCCTCTCGCTTCCCAATGAATAAAACGCTTGTTAAACATTGATAAAACGCATCTTAGTCCCTCTGCACCGGGGTACACTTGTCCCGTTACAGTATTAATAATATCACCTTTCTTTGCATTATCAGGCAAATCATCCAAGCCTGATAGAATCTTCAAAAAAGGTAGAGCCAAATCTTCCTGCGTTATAGCAGAAAGACCCTTACCTGCGTCCTGTGCAAACATATTTGCATCAAGAACGACAACATCGTTTTTCGTGTTCGTGGTCGCTACATCTTGTTTCGCCATTACTTTGTACCTCCTGTAATTTTAGCGTGGTCAATGACCATAATGTTAATAATATCAGGAACACTTCTCCCAGACTCTATCTGCTCTTTACCCCAAGCTTTTAGCGTCAGTGGATGTATTTGCGTTTTTTCCTGAATAGGTAGTTGTTGTTGTTCGGCAAGGTCTTTAAAGTTTTGCGCTGTCTCATCCTCACCCTTACCGAAATTAATCGAGACAGTGTTCTTAATAATGTCTCCGTGACCGTTATTACGGAGCCATTGATAGGCTTCTGGTTGGTCCTCGGGCTTAATTCTAGGCGCGTATATCTTCTTAATGTCAACTTTATACCCAGAAGCAGTTTCAAACTTCTTCATACCAATCTCCTGCATAGCTGATGGTAATTCCTCATCAGTCAACTTTCGAAGCTCGGCTTTGTCGTTCTTAACAATATTTTCTCTGAGCGTGATTGTCTCTTCTAACTTAGCAATACGTTCTGCTAACTCAGATATAGACTTTAATTGATCATCTTGTACGGTAGAAGAAGTTAACTTTTCTCCTTCACCCCTCATAAAATCAGGCATCTCTGTCATCATTTTTCCTTTATTAATGGTTCCAAAATTCACTGTTGTTTTCAAACAGTGTTTCATGTATATACCATAATATATAAAAAGCAAGGAGAAAATAGTGAAATATGTTTTTAAAACGGAGCCTTTTAAACACCAGAGAAGAGTGTTTGAAAGATCCAAAGACCTTAGACATTATGCTCTTTTTCTTGAAATGGGAACGGGAAAAACAAAGGTGACTGTTGATAACCTGTCTTATTTGTATGAAAGCGGCAAGATAGACACAGTTCTTATTGTTGCGCCTAAAGGGGTCTATGAGAACTGGATTAAGAATGAAATCCCAAAGCATATGCCTGACAGAATCGAACCTTTTGTTGTTAAATGGCAACCTAATTTAACAAATAAATTTAAACAAGAAATGAAAGATGTAGCGACACGAGCGGAAAGAAAAGAAGAAAAACTGCATATTCTTGTGATGAATGTAGAGGCTTTGTCTACGAAGAAAGGAATGGATGTAGCGTCTTACTATTTAAAACAAAACCCTGAAAATATGATTATTATAGACGAAAGCACGACTATTAAGAACAAAGATGCAAGTCGGACTAAATCTATTATAAAATTAGGAGAGCTTGGAAAGTACAAAAGAATCCTTACAGGTTCTCCTGTGACGAAATCTCCATTGGATTTGTTCTCTCAATGCAAGTTTTTAGACACCAATATGCTTGGTTTTGACAGTTACTATGCGTTTCGTAACCGTTATGCTGTAATGAAACGGATGTCGTTTGGCGGTAAAAGTTTTGACCATATCGTTGGATACAGAAGGATGGAAGAATTACAGGCTAAAATACACGACAACAGTTCTCGTATATTAAAAGAAGATTGTCTGGATTTACCGGATAAGCTTTACCAGAAACGCTATGTTCCGTTGAGCGCGGACCAGAAGAAAGTGTACGACCAAATGAAAACATTAGCCTTGGCTCAGATAGACAATGGGGAATTATCTACAACAACAAGTGTTTTGACGCAGATTATGCGGTTACAGCAGATATGTTGTGGTTTTCTGCCCCCTGATGATGGAGAAATAAAAGAGTTAGAAAACGGCAGAATAAAAGAATTACTGTCTATCTTAGAAGAGGTTAACGGAAAGGTTCTTATCTGGGCAACGTGGACGCATGACATTAAGAAAATAAAAAAAGCTATTGCTGAAAAGTATGGTGAAGAAAGTGTAGCGACTTTTTATGGAGAGACACCACAGGATAAACGGCAGGAAATTGTAGATAATTTTCAAAAGTACCGACATCCTCTTCGATTCTTTGTTGGGCAACCCAGAACAGGGGGATTTGGTTTGACGTTAACAGAAGCAAAAACTGTAATTTATTATTCAAACAGTTATGACCTTGAGATAAGGCTTCAATCGGAAGACAGGGCGCATCGCATAGGGCAAGAAAGTAACGTAACTTACATTGATATTGTATGCCCTGATACGGTTGATGAAAAGATTATAGATGCTTTGCAGGATAAGGTGGATCTAGCAACTAAAGTATTTGGGGAAGAAACAAGGCAGTGGCTACAAAGTTAAATACGTGTAGTCTTTTCCGTCATAAGCCATACACGATTTTCTACATCCATCAGGTTTTGTGCTGACATGAACCCATCCGTTATTAGGATTGTTGTTTTTTTCTGACCAGTATTCCAGTATTAATTGGTCATATTCAAGATTGTCTTGAATAAATTTAGCCAACTCTGGGTTTGGAATCCCCGCTATTTCTAAATCAGCGGCTTGCCCCAAAGAGTGTTGGCTTTTTTGAGAGCCTCCTATTTGTTCATTAAGGGCCTTGGACCGATAACCGCTTGTCGGGGTAAACGGTCCGTATTTTTCTCGTATAGGCTCAAGAATTGTCTCACATAAATACTTAAGGTTTTTTATATGCGTTTCTGTTGCGGTATTATCTATATTAAAACGAAGGGCTGTTTGACTTTTGCATAGTTCTGCAAGGGTAAAATGAGGGGATAACTTCATAGCAATTGTTCTAACCCAGATGCTATTATAATTAAAACAACAATACCCCAAAGTTTTGTGTCTAATCTGTCTAAAGTTTTTTCTACTTTAGCGTATCTAACGTGACATTCTTTTTCATGCTTCTCTAATAGTTTTAAAACATCGTCACTGTTCATCGTATTATCCTATAAAATCATCTATTTGTTCAAACCTTGCTGCCATAGCAGGGTCAAATGGACCAAGATTAGCTTGTGCTACATTCTGAGCAGGTGGGGCAGTAATAGAAGGGCGTGGGGGAATATTAAGTTGTGAAAACTCCTCTTCAGATGGTTTTCTTTTAGGAATTGGTATTCTTAATTGAGTTTTATTTTTAAATAAAGGAAATTCAGTTAATCTACCCGGCATTGTTGCGGTAGTTACTGCTCCTGATTTCATATAGCCCAAGAAATTCTTAAGAACAGTTTCTATCACAGGTTTCCCAACATCGGAAGACGCAGCTCGCATCGTTTCTATAAAAAGATCTATGTTTCCGGGTTCTAAAGAAGTTCTTAATTTTGAAGCAAGAAGGGTTCTTGGAATCTCTTCTAAGGTTCTTGAAAAAACTTTGGCAAATTGAGCGGGAACTTGAATAGTGTCTCCGGGAGCTAACCTTGCTCCAACGTATCGTGCAAAGAAATCTACCGCTTCATCTTTGCTCATTCCTTTTTCTGGCCCATACATTTTAAGGATATAATTTTCTATTTTACGATAATCATCTAAAGCCATTTTAAGCTTTTGTTCATAACCTTTAGGAAAAAATCCATATTGTTTTAATTTATCTCTAAGGCTCGTTTGAGGACCTGCTTTTGTAAGAATTGTTTTTCCTACATCTTTTAATTGAGCAACAGGAGCATCTAACAGTTCTTCAAAACTAAGGCTGTTCATATTATCTAAATTTGGTTGAGATTTTTTTACTAGATAACTAATAACATTGTTAACAAAAGCATTTCTTGCTGTCTCAGGATTAAAATCAACGTCTCTTTTTGCTTTGTTTTTTATTCCTCTATCAACTATTTTAAAAAGACGATCAACATCTTTTAAACTTTTTGTTGCATTTGCAACTACTTCTTCTGGGTTTTCAGTTTTTAAGATTGATCTAATAAGCGATAAATCGCCTTCTTTTTGCCTAGAAATTTTATTAAAATAATTAAGCCCTTCTTTAAGAAGGATGCTTCTTGAATTAGCGTTTAATAAATCTTCTTTTAAAGGCGCTAAAGAAGGTAAATCAAAAAATTTTTTAATAGTAGGTTCATTTAAAAATTTAGTTAAATTTGCTTGGTCAACTACAAAAGTTTCTGTTGTTTTTGTAGAATCAACAGGACGAAAATCTGTTGGGCTTATACTACCTGTTTCGGGGGTTTTAAAGGTCTTAATAACACCTCTTTTCATTAAAATGTCGGTTAAAAAATTTTCAAATAAATTTTCTATTCCTTTTTCCCCTGCTTCCTGCAATTTTTTAATGTCAACGCCTTCTACCGGAACGCCTTTTAAACTTTCTTGAGAAAAAATTCTAACGGCGGTGTTGATGTCATTTAAAAATTGATAGGAATTATCTCCTCGGGCAGCAAAAATTTTGTTCACTGTTTGAACTGGAGTTGTTAAAAGTTTTCCAGAAGCATCTTTTTTTTCAAACCCTGAAACAAAAGTTCTTTCAAAAATATCGTTTTTAATTTTTGTAGCTTGTTGTGCGCGTTTAAAAACGTTTAAATCTAATGGGTCTATTAATGACTCCTCCATGTCCTTAAGCATAGCTTGTTCTATTCGAGTATATAATCTATTAATAGTAGGGTCACTTTCATTTCTAGCTAACCCTTGAACAATTTTTCGATGTTTTCTTATGTCGTTAAATGCTATTGTTTTGTCTGGTTTTTTTACTTGTCTTAACAATGATTTATACCGATTTATAATACGGAAAAAACGCTCAGATTTACTGCCTAAATCTATTTTGTTGTCAGGATTTGTAAAAATAGATAAATCAATACTCCCAGTTTCTGGGTCAATTGCCTCTTCGTATGCTTTTAGAGTATTTGTTGGAGAGGTTCTTGTTTTTGGAGATACTTTTTTCCATAAAATATCTATGGTGTCATCTGCAGCATCTTCTATATCCTTAAGATTTTGTGCGAATATTTTAGCCCCTTGGGTTCTTGCGTCTGCTGCTGCTTCTGAATCTCTTATTATAAAAGGATCTACTGCATCATCGACTGCTTTTACAGCAGAGTTTAATCTTGCTTCTAAAAGATTTCCAAATCTTTCTGAATACATTTTTGCGGCTAAATCTATCGCGTTAACATCCCCGGTGTCTTCAAGAGCTTTAATTACATTTATAAGGGCTATCGATCTTTCTTTTCCTTGCCCTTCTAATTGTGTTGCAAAATCTTTATTTTGTTGGCTAAAACTTTTTTCCAAAGATATTAAAGCATCGTTTTGTGTTATAAATCCCGGAGAAAAAATTTGACTATTAGGGTCTAGTTTTTTCAACCTTTCATTTTCTATTATTAAATCATCTATAAATTTTTCAGCATCAAACTCTTCACCTGTTTCTTTTGCAAATTCTTGTAATTTTTTTACAATAAAATTTCCTGCTTCTCTTTGTTTTGCAGTTCTAACTGCTCGTGCTGCACTTTGTGGCATAAATTTTGATTTTGTTATTGATTCTGGGACATAAGCTAGTCCAATGTTTTTAATTTTATTAACACCAACTTCTGTAATAGTTTTTGCAATAGGCCAACTTGCAGGAAGAAAAGAACCTATTATTTCTGCACCAATACGGCTCCACGTTCCTCCGGGATTTGCTTCTTCCGCAAATTTAACTGCTGCTGACGCTCCTCCAGCGGCAGCAACATCAGCGCGAGTGTAGGGATCTGGTATAAATTTTTTACTTGATGGTTCTCTTGCAAGTTTTCCTAGTCCTGAAGAAACACTTTTAAACCCTGACCTTAATTTTTCTTTAATTGAATTTATGTTTTTAAAAACTATGTCTATACCTTCTTCGGGGATTTTTTTAAAATAACCTCTAAGAGCCTGCCCTCCACCCAATATTCCACCAAAAGTTCGACCTGCTTCATATGACGCTCTTTCACTAGGAAGTCTTTCATCTTTTGGACCCGGCAACCCTGCGACATCCGCAACAGTATCTAATATTACGTCTTTTATAACTTTATCTGCACCGGAATAAACTGCAGCGCCCGTTAAAACCCCTATAGTTGCTTTTGTCCCTAATCCGAAAGGGGTAGCAGCAAAAGGAGGTGGCACTATGTTACTAGCCGCCACGCCTGCTTTAATTGCTAAAGGAAAAGAAAGACGAGCTGAAACACCTTCTGTTACTGCGCCTTCAGCAAAAGCACCTAAATCTCCTCCTCTTGATTTTGCCGTTGTAAATTGTTCAATAATTTGTTCTGGAGTTTTATTTTCTTTAAAATAACTTACATCTTCTGGAGACATACCCATAGTGGTTTCTAATTCATTTAAAATATCGTCCTTTATAAAATCAAGAGCTTTTCTTTCCGAGCGTCTGGGAAGTCCGCCTTCCCCCGTTCTGAGAGCATTATAAAGCCCCTCTATGTCATAATCTAATGTTTCAGCCATTTATTTTCCTTTATACTTCTTAAGTATATCTTTTTCTTTTTTAAGGTCTACACTTCCAGTAGCAAACCCTTCTTGAAGAAATTTAGCAAAAGCACCTAATTCTACAGTTATATCTGTTAAAGGAACTAATCTTTGGAGTAATTCTGGACTTCCTCCCGCTCTGTTTTTTATTTGATTTATTGCCCTTGACAAAGAAGCTACTATTCCTTTTTCTATTTTTCTTCCAGCGTCTTTAGCATTAAAGCCCATTTTAATACCTTCAGAAGCAAGGTCTTCTTGAACTTTACTTATAGTATCTCTTACTTCAGCTACTAAAGTTCTTCCCTGATCGTCTTCTGGTAACGAACTATCTATTGCATTAAGGTTGGATCGTAAAGTAATAACAAAATCATTTACGACACTTTTATAAACAGCCTCATTTTCTTGAAAAAATTCATCAGAGGTTCCAACTACTTTTTCAAAAGTTGTACCGGCATTTCTAAAAGCAGTAGCAAGTATTCCTCCCCCTATTTCTTTTGGATCAAAATCCTTAAAAGCTCCGGGAGTGTATTTATTTTCATACGTTTCATCAATTTGATCTAGTACAGGGGTAGCAGTGTCTATTTTATCTGGGTCTGTTTTTTTACTTGGGTCTATTTTATCTGGGCCTGTTTTTTTATTTGGGCCTGTTTTTTCATCTGGGCCTGTTTTTTTATCTGATTCTGAGTAAATTATCTTATCACCCGGAAAATAAGTGGGTAAATCCTTTTGGTTTGGATATCTTTTTTTAATGACACCTATTAAATAATTAGAAAGTGGAAGTTCTGATCCTTCTATTAATCGACCATCAGAGTCATAAATCACCCCCTTTGCTCTTTGAATAAGAAGCTCTTCATATATATTTGCACTTTGGGTATCTGCGCCTGATATATATTCCTTAATTCTTTCAGGATCAAATAAAATGTCAGTGATTCTTTCACTTTTAGTTTTTCCGGAAATAGGGGGACCCCGCGCTATTATTTTCCCGTCTTCCTCACTAAATAGCACCTGACCTTCTCCTAATGTTTCTTTTTGAAGTCTTGCTTCTAGTTTTATTTGTTCTTGTGCATCAATATTTTTTTGTCTAGCTAATGCTAAAGCGTCTGCTGCAGCGCTTTTGCGGGTAACTTCAGCCCCTGCCATTTGAAGTTGTCCCAACTTTGTTTTTTCTTTTCTTGCCAGTTCTTCCGCACCCAGTTTACCTAAATTTTTACCAAACTCCCCTACGGCAGGAGCAATTCTACCTAAAAGAGGAGTACGAACAGATGTAGGCGTAAATAAATTCTTTAAAATATCTGCTGTAAAACCAAATTGAGCCTGCCCAAAAGAAGCTTTTCTTCTTGCTTCAGGGTCACCCATTATTTCTGCAAAAAGAGGTTGAAGGTTTTGCATTTCAGTAAGATAAGGATTAGGATTAGGATTAGGGTCAGCGGTTCCTTCTTGCATTTTACGGACCATACCACCATCAGCCATTTGCACAGGTTCTTCCGGTTGTCCTGCCATAAGCATAGACCCAACACCGCCTGCCATATCTGTTGGCATACCACTTTCATCTTCCATAGCAATATCAGCTTCGCCCTGCATCAACGCATCTAATCCACCTTGAGCCTCTACGATAGCCATAGTCGGTTGAACCAAGGTCAATACAGAATCAGGAGTTTGCTCTGCATCAGGCTCTCCGACAAGTCCTGCAAGCTCGTCTCTGCGCCCTTCTACAGGGACTTCATCGCCACGAATTGCGTTCATTAACTGTTCATAGTCTTGTGCAGAATCCACCTGAGACAAGATACCAGAAACAAGTTCATCCCCTTCTTGTCTTTGTGCTTCTGCCATAACCTCTTCTGGACCGGGGGCCATGGGCATTTCAGCAGGGGGCATCATCTGTGGAGGAGGAGCCATCATTTGTTGTTGTGGAGGAACCATTTGTTGTGGAGGAGGAGCCATCATTTGTTGAGGAACCATACCACCTTGTTGCATAAACATTTTTCGTTTTAATGGATTCATGTCATATATTTCCTTATCCTGAACCAAATAAACCAAGGTTTTTAGCGCCAGCGGCTGCACTTAATCCGGCAATTCCCAACCCTGCTACTTGTTGGAACGGAGAAGGGGAGAAAGTCGGTGTTTGTGTTACTGTTTGCTGACTAGACGGTATACCTTTGTATATGTCACTTAAGAACTGCAACTGTTGATATGGATACTGTTGTTGTTGAAGCTCTGTTTGGCGTGTTGCATCCAGAGCAGATTGACCAATACCACGTTGCAATGTACCTAAATTCATAAGAGTGCTTATATCTTGGTTGCTAAGACTTTGTAA
>TARA_R110002012_G_scaffold59081_1_pt1 | contig 19797 bp, 21 predicted proteins | sample TARA_R110002012 | Tara Oceans TARA_R110002012 (sample SAMEA4396515) | marine metagenome | biome: Westerlies Biome; feature: [DCM] deep chlorophyll maximum layer (ENVO:01000326); material: water (ENVO:00002006), including particulate matter (ENVO:01000060) such as... | depth 40 m | reverse complement strand
ATGATCACAGAAAAAGAGAAGCATATATATAATAGTTTTTTATATGCATCTCGTAAGGCAAAAAACAAACCAGTTCGTCTTAGACAAAATTTTGATAAGATAGAAAGTAAAGATGTGATAGCCTTAAAAAAGCTCAATCTTCTTTTATCAAAATACACACATATAAACTATAGTGACTTCTTTATTGCCCCTTATAAAGTATATAGCTCTGATGATTATTTTGACTTATCTTTTTTTAATACTAGAAGAGCAATAAAGTGCTATTCTATGTACTGTAAGGATAAAGAAACCCAAAATCCGGATAGTGAGAATAGCATTAATACATTAAAGGAATGTTTAAAGTTTATTTATAAACACTGTCATGGTAAAAAAATAACACTTGAAAGGTACAAGACACATACTCCAGGAGCAACACCTGGAGTATTTAAGCATTTAAAAAACCACCATATTAATTTTTATACACTTCATGCACTTGATATGGATGGTGTTGTTAAAAGCGGTGATCAGGAAATGTTTAATTGGCTTATATCTGATTTCGCAGACTTATATTCTAAAACACGCGTAAAATTCCTAAGTTCCAAAACTTTAAAAGATAAAGCTAGAAAAGGATTAAAAATAATAGAACAAAAACTGTTGAAGTTTGGTTCTTAGTTACTATAATTATGGCATGAGTACTTTTAATACTTCAATGTTTCAATCAATTAAAGACGCGTTAGCAAGCTCCGATAGTAAGGGTTCAGCTACATACAACGAGATTATGCAGACTAAGGTCGGTAATACCTTTACGGTAAGGCTCTTGCCTTTTGCAAAAGATCCTAGTAAAACGTTTTTTCATTATTATAACCATGGATGGAATTCTTTTGCTACTGGGCAATATGTTCAGACGCTTAGCCCTCAAACGTTCGGTGAGCGAGATCCTATCGCTGAAGAACGATTTAAGGTTCTTCGTACTGGTAGCGAAGAAGAAAAAGAAAAAATGCAAGCTGTACGTCGCTTAGAAAAATGGCTCGTTAATGTATACGTTATTGACGATCCAGTCAACCCAGATAATAACGGCAAGGTTAAACTCCTCCGGTACGGTAAGCAGCTTCAAAAGATTATTACTGAAGCGATCGAAGGTGAAGACGCTGAAGAGTTCGGTCCTCGTATTTTTGATCTTGGCTCTGAGGGTGTTAACTTTAAGATTAAAGTTGAGCAGCAAGGTGATTTTCCGACTTATGTTTCTTCGAGATTTACTACTGCTGGTAAAGTTGACCTCTCGGAAGATCAACAAAAAGACATTTATGATAAAACGTTTGATTTAACTGAAGTATTTACTCTTAAGTCATATGATGATCTTAAAGAAATGTTCAATGAGCATTATTACTGTAAGACAGAAGATACAGCTCCTGAGACTTCAGCTCCAGTACCAGATGCAACACCCGTAGAACCGGAGCCAGTTGCCGTTGGTAGTAATGATACGGTAGATGAAGATATTGACGACCTACTTAAAGATCTTTAATTATGAACGAAGCAATGACACCAGAACAAAAGGCCATGGTCTTGCAGTTTATGGGACAAACATACGGTGAAGCTCATAAACAAGACCAAAATATTGTTGGCTCCTCTGGTAATTTAACACCCAAGTCACAAGAAATGAAGACGGTGTTTGAAAATACTGCAAGGATGCCCACATTCGCTCCTCACCAACAACCTAAACCTCCACCACAACAACAACCTGGACCTCCACCACAACAACAACCTGGACCGCCACCTCAAGCGCCGCCCGCGCAGCCACAGCCTGTACAACAAGTAACCCCAGAACAGGCTGCACGGGAGATCGCAACAGTTGACGCACAGATACAACAACCTGACCCTGGGCAAGGTGAGTTTGATTTTTCCGAACCAGCTAAAATTGATCAATTAATCGAGTTAATTCAAAAACAAACTTTGATTTTAGAAAAAATTCATTTAAAATTAGATAATGGCAAATCAGCTAAAAGTCGCAAACAAAGGTGAGTTCTTAAAGTTCTTAGACGCTGTTTCAAAAATAAACGATCAAGGAGTAATACTTGATATTGATAGTGAAAAGGTATCTAGTTTAGTATCTAGTATAGATAGTACATTAATATTATATTCCGAATATTGCTTTGATTCAAGCTTTGAAGATAGACTAAATGTACCAGACGTTAAAAAGTTAAGGCATGTTATCGATACTATTGAAGCAGATAATATTGAGTTAACTATTAATTCGAATAATCTTCAGTATACCGGGACAGATGTAAAGTTTAAATATCATTTGTACGAGGAAGGATTTATAACTAAGCCGAATATTAATTTAGATAAAATTAATAAATTTACTTCTAATATTGAATTCGAAGTGAGTAAGTTGGATTTAAATAGACTGTTTAAGGGTAGTACATTTGCATCAGAAACAAATAAAGTATATTTTTATACCGAGAACGGTCAATTAATGGCTGAACTAACTGATAGATCTAGACATAATACTGATAATTTTACTATAAGTTTAGGATCTGTAGATTTTGACTTAGAACCTATCCCGGTAAATTTAGATAACATTAGACTATTATCAAGCATTGACGATAAGTTTAACGTTCAGATTAATACAGAGTTTGGTGTAGTTATATTTGATATTCAAAACGATGACATTAAATTGAAGTATATAATTTCAGCTTTAACTCAATGACGAACGAACAAACAAAAAACAAATTACAAACACCGGGATACTTTATTAAAAGATTAAAAGATAACGATTTTGTAGTGTTACGTATTTTTGACAAATATAGTGAATCTGATCCGCGTAAGTGGACTGTATTAGTTGACCCATCAGGTTCCTCTGTATACATTACATGTTTTGAAAATACCCCATTTAAAGGCGAATATTTATTTAATTTTAACGATGGTAGTCAGAACTTTAATAGTAACTTTAGTTTAAAGACACGATCAATAGAAGTTGTAGTGCGTAAATTATTAGAAAACGGAATACAACAAAAAGAGCATAATAAGTTTTTGAATAAATAATATTATGCCAGAAAAGCCAGAGGAAGATCCGATCTCACAGGAAGAGGATGATGAGTTGAGAGAAATGGTTGAGAGAGCTTTAAAGCAGAGTATAAAGGATAAAAAAGTTTTTAAACGCAGACAAGACCTAGCACAGAGGATTTCTAATATTATTGCTGAATATTTAGATTCATATATTTTATTAGGTTTTGATTTTCAAGGAAGACATCTAGATATTAAATCTGCTACAACACCTCAACAAATGGAAGCTCTTAATTCCTTTCTCCTTAAATATTTTGCTTCCGAAGTGCAATCGATTAAAGGCTTAAATCCAGGTCCAGATGAAATATTGTAAGAGACAAGTATATGCTATTGAAACAGGTGATTATGTAGGCAAAATGTTTGCTGTAGTTGATCCTAAAAAAGAAGCAATTGGGTGCCTTATTCTCCCGCAAATGGAAAACATCGATGTTCCAATAGAATCATTTGATAACGGAAGGAACAATGATATAATAAAGTTAGTGGAGAAGCTACCGAAGAAGGTTTATTCTGTTGTAGAAGCTCAGTATAAGAAAAATGAAGACCCTGATAATAGACGGCAACAACTTAATACACCGAACATTTCATACAGCGAAAGCTCAGTCGAAAAAGACGAAGAATCACTCGGATTACCAGGTAAGTAACTTTCACATATACTTTACGCTTAACGCTGTGAGCTCTTACGTGAAGCAGTTTGTTCCAGATAATACTATATTTGTGTGGGATGAAAAAAAAGACTATAAACCCAATATACGTAAGAGTATCTTAAAGGAATATAAAGGTAATAGAACTAAAGATTCTACACCACATCAAAATAATGAAGTAATTAAATCTATACTTTATTCTATGGGGATTAATTCTATATTTCCACGGGAGCTCGAAGCTGATGATATTGTTGCATACATTTGTAGAGAGCATGAAGGCTCAAAAGTTATTATTTCTGTAGATAGAGATTTTTTGCAATTAGTTAGTTCGGAGTGCACTTTATATGATCCTATTCGAAAGAAGTTTTTTGAAGAGGGTAACTTTAAAGAACAAACAGGTTTCAGAGACGTAGAACAATGGTTTACTGCAAAATGTTTAACGGGTGATAAGTCAGATAACGTCCCGGGTATTCCTCGTTTTGGTAAAGCATCAGTTAAAAGGTATTTTGAGGACCCGGGGTTTATGTTAGACGAAAACCAACGAGATATATTCAAGCGAAATGTAGATATATTTTGTTTAGATAAGTATGAAGAGCTACCAGATGAAAAGCAATATTATAAAGAACAGTTAGAGGTTAAAGTTGACCCTTGTTATAAGGTATTCCTTGAATATTGTGAAGAACATTCATTTAAGCGGATTCTTGATAAAAAAGAAGACTGGCATAATTTGTTTTTTATGAAAAGTCTTTATAATAAATTAAATGATATCGCTTCCTGAAGACTTTGTTATACTTAAGTTTTTTGAACTAGGCTTTTATCCAAAGTATAACAAATTTAACAATGTATATCAATGTAGTTGCCCGATATGCAGAGAGGGTAGGTCCCTAGGCAAAAAAAGACGATGTTATTATATTCCTAAAAATGAAAATATATTCTGTCATAACTGTGGTTGGTCTGGCAAGCCGTTAAGATGGATAAAAGAAGTCTCAGGTACTACAGATGAGGATATAATTAAAGAATTAAGAGACCATGTTCCGGATGTTGAAGATATTATTGACAGAAGTGAAGATACTAAACCAAACTTTAAAGTCACTACCTTACCTAAGGATAGTATTAATTTGTCTGACAAGCTTCAGCTTGACTTTTATAATAACAGCAATGTTGTTACAGCTACTCGACATTTAATTAAGGAAAGACGGTTAGATACAGCCGTAAACAAGCCTTCAGCGTTATACGTATCATTAACTGATATGGTTCATAAGAATAGGCTCGTTATACCGTTTTTTAATGAGTTCGATGAGATTGAGTTTTATCAAACTAGGACAGTCTTAAATAAAGACAATAAAGTTAAACCAAAATACTTAGGTAAGGTTAACGCAGAGAAAACTCTTTTTAATATTGATCGTGTAAGTAGCGATCACGATTGTGTTTATATCTTTGAGGGACCAATTAATGCATTCTTTACAAAAAATTCTATTGCGGTAGCCGGAATCACTGAACGAGGTAAATCGTTTACACAACGACAGGAGGAGCAGTTAAATACAACGCTTAAATGGTATGATAAGACGTGGATCCTTGATTCACAATGGGTTGATCAAGCATCCTTAGTAAAGTCTGAAGTATTACTCAAACAAGGGGAGAGAGTGTTTATATGGCCGGAAAAGTTTGGTAAGAGATTTAAAGACTTTAATGATATTGCGATTGCTTGTAAGATAGACGAGATTAAATGGAGCTTTATAGAAAAAAATACCTTCGATGATATTGAAGGCATCGTAAAGTTATCTGAGATTAAAAGATATAGAAATAGTATTTTACTGTAATAATTAATATATAATGGTTAGTCACAAAAAAAAGTTTATTTTAGTTACACCACAAAAGACAGGATCTACGAGCTTGGTTACAGCGTTGCAAGATTTTATATCGTATAACAGTGAGCAATTTCATCGTTATAAGCACCCATATGCTGAACACCCAGATTATCATGACACACATGTTACAGCTAATGGTACATGGGGAACCGCCGGCAGCATGTTTACTTTTGAAGTCCAGAATCCTGGTAAAGCTGTTCCGTGTGATTTTACTAAAGACCACTTTGATTATGGTGATGATTTTGACATGGAGTATGCTAAACACGCTCCGTTATATGAATACTATAACCATTGGGGCCCGATTAAACGTGCAAGAGAGTCCGGAATTATACCAAATGCAGATAACATGTCTTCATTTGATGATTATTTTGTTGCAGGTGTTGTGCGAAACCCTTTTGATAGATTAATATCTTGGTGGCGTGGGAGTTCGATTTCAAGCTTAAACTCAAAGGTACCTTTTTCACAATACATACACGAGATTAAGCCAGAGCCAGAGGGTAACGCTTATACTCTTTGGCGATTTTTTACACTTACAGAATGGCCACCAATGAAAACAGACTATATTATAAAGTTTGAAAACTTACAAGATGACTTTGATACTTTTTGTGACAAGGTAAATATACCACGGCAGACACTTCCGCATAAAAATAAATCAGACCATAAACACTACACGGAGTATTATGATAGCGTTACGCAAAAATTAGTAGAAGAAATGTACGCTGAAGATTTAGAGTACTTTGGGTATAAGTTTGGTGATTAAACGTACTTAAACTGAGCGTTTCCTGTCTGAGCAAGATAACCTTTAAATGACTCATTTAATGCTGCAAGTTCTGTAGCGACTCTAGCAATCTTACGTTGCTCTGAAGCCTTCATTCGATCAAAGATAGTATCAGGCTCTGCATTAGCTAAAAGAGTTTGAATAGATTCCGGCGTTGAACCATTTAGATACTCTAAGAATGTTTCAATCTCACCTACCCAGCCCTCGAGGGTTGCTCTCATAGCTGCATTTCGTTCACCAACAGCTTGAGCAGCTTTTACATTAGGGTCTTCTTCAACAGCGACTTCATCAACTTCAACATCTACATCAAAATCACCTGCTTCAGTATTATCCTCTAATTCTGCTTCAAAAGCTGCTCTTTCCTCTTCAGCTTGCTCATTAAGTGATCTAAAAAAACGTCTTTCGAATTTGGTCATAAAATTATTTAGTCTCTAGCATAAATAATTACATGGATGGAGCAGAATTTCCTTACAGTGTAACCCCTGATGATAAACCTATTAAATATCACATGAGTGCGCAGGATCAGATAAGTATGTATAAAGATAATGAAAAGGAGCAAAAAGCTCCCCCTATCCTACCACACGATGTAGAAAGAATTAATGAAGTTTTAGGAAACACCTTTGTATCTTTAGCAGAATTAAGAAATATGCTCTCAAAGGCGCAAAAAACAAGCAATATACCTACTCAGCCACTTGATGCTTTAAAAGAAAAAATTGATAAAATAAACGAGATGATACTTGATATTCCGGAGACATTGGCTAAAATAGGAATATGATTTTTATAAGGTCAATTCTGATTACTATCATTATATCAGGATTAGTTGGTTTTGCACTTCGAAATATATTTGGTTTTTGGGAAGCTTTTAGTTTAGCCTTTGTTGTACAGTTTATTGTATCTTTTGCAATATCATCACTTAAAATTAACCGTGTACAAAATTTAACTGGAGAGTTTGAGGCAGAGCTCCAGCAATTACTAGATTTGAATGAAGTTAATGTACCGTGTCCATGTGGTAACTATGTACACACTGATAACATTTTTTTTAATTTAGAAAATGTATACACTTGTGAAAAATGTAACAACGATTTTAAGTTAATTTTAAATATAACACCAACGTTAGTAACAGAAATAGTAGACGTTAATCAAGCAGTCGCTGATTTTGCAAAAGAAGCTGAAGAAATAAAAGATGTAAAAATAACATCTGAATATACAGAAGGAACGGAACTATAATATTATATAATATGGAAAAATATAATTTTAAATTAAAAGACGGTACTACTAAAACTATGGAGTTCGATGAATTAGTAAGGTGGTCGTGCTTAATTGAAGCTCTTGAAGTTGTAGGTAATAAAGAAGATGTAGATATTGAAAGCGATAAGTGGATAAAGCCTTTAGCTTTTCAAAAATATATCGATGAAAGATTTCATTCAATGAAGCATGATCTTAAAGTAGAAGCTACTCTAGGAAATCTCTAGTAGTTCTTTTTCTACCTGTTTTATATAATCACGAGATATTACATCTTTAAACTGATTAATAACCTCTGAGGTATCTTTACCTATTTCTCGAAACCCTATCATATAGTTTCGGAACTTATCTTTAATATCTGGCTTAAATGCCGGTCCATCTGGGCGACCAAATCGGTGCACCCATCTTAAAAAAGGTAAGCATAGCGTTTTTTTACCATAATTGCGGTATTTTTCGTGTATATATCCCTCCTCACCACCAAAGCCCCTAAAACTGGTATTAAATCCTAACCATGTCTTTTTTCTACAAGAGAATAACCCCATACCTTGTGCAGGTATCTCGAACGGCTCGTTGTCTTTATTAGTACCTCTTTCATCTGTAGCCCATGCACCCCACATATAGCTGCCCCATTTTGCTAAATCGAAATGTGTACTAACACCATGAAAATTATCATACACTAACGGTCCCTGTAATAGGTTTCCCCCGTCTTTTCTAGAATCGTAAAAATCTAAAAGCCTAGCTATGCAACCCGGCTCTAATAATACATGTGAATCTACTACGAGAACATATTCCGTCTCAGCTAGATCAAATATTTTACCCTTTAAAAACGGCGACTTATATTTAGTAAATTCTAAATATGTTACAGGCTCCTGAATCCACTCTATAAACTTTTTAACCTCTTTACCATTTGCTGAACCTGGATTGTTGTTAATTATAACAAATTCAATTCTATTTAATATTTCAGGATGGTATAACCTTATAGCTTGAATAGTAAAGTACAACCCGTCAAAATCATCATACACAGTTACACCTATAGTAAGCTTAGTCACGGAAATACTTACTAATAATTTAGAGTATTGCAATCTTCATCCACCTTACAAACAACATCTCCCACAAGAGCTTCTTCATCTTCACCTTCTTCTGAAGTTGTTTCCGGGTCTCCTATGTCGACTGGTCCCGGGGTTGTAGTTGTGGTTGTTGTACCAAGCTCTAAGATATCTTCATTTCTATAAAAATTAGACTGTAGCGGTAAAATAGGTGCAGGAAACACGCATGGTGGTTCCGGAATAACTGGATCAACCGGAGGCTCCGGTTCCAGGGTAGTTGGTTGGTTAACTGGGCCAACTGGAGGCTCTATACAACCTGTCGGGGGTTGAAATAATGTAGGTGGCTGAGTAACCGTAGGAGGAGGAGTTGCAACTGGAGGGTCCCACGTAAGTGGTGGCCCTGTCCACGGTGGTGGTGTTTTTATTTCAGGCGTTGTTGAGAACGTTCTTCCATTCTCAGGCCACCATGGTGTTATTATCCTAGGCCAAAATGGCGTTGTAGAAGAAGTAGTATAATCATTTGGCGTCACCGTGATTAAAGGCGGTAAAGTTACACCGTCCGTAGTAGTAGTGGTATCACCTGGTGATTCCGTAGTACCTGTGTCTTGAATAGAAAACGTCAGTGACCCTTTATTACCTCTTATAATATACCCATCTATACTAAACTCACCGGTATCTGCCTGGTCTACACTCCATTGTGGTTCTTTATACGCGAAATTACTTGCATTAAATGACGTACCTCTCCAAGTTTTTCCAATATCAACACCAAAACTAAACTGATTTTCTGTTTTCTCAATTTCAATACTACCATTAATAGCTAGTCTTCTTTTACCTACTTTTATTACTTGACCAGTTGCGTTGTTTACAGTTAATGTGTATTTTTTTGGACGTGGTGATGGGGTAGTAGAGCTTGTAGTAGTTGTACTTGGATCTGGTGTTGTACCTGGATCAGGCGTTGTACTTGGATCTGGTGTTGTACTTGGATCTGGTGTTGTACTTGGATCTGGTGTTGTACCTGGATCTGGTGTTGTACCTAAATCTTCATCATCACCAATATCTATTATATTATCATCTTTATCTAACGAAGATACATCCCCACTCTCAACAGCACACTGCACAACTGTACCAACCCCGTTGATATTGTTACTAACATAGCTAGTAACTGTACTCCACGGTGTACTTGTAGCATTAATACCAGAACGTATACCATACACGAGCTGCCCACTAGTAATTTCTATCCGTGCGTATTGCAACCCTGATTCCCCTAGCTCAATACCCGGTACTAAATCTGTACCATTAAAATATTGAGCCCATGGAAAGTCATTCCAGTTATCTGCAGGGTTAGCTTCTTGTCCGTTATTTAGGGTTGGGTTTTGCGGAAATATTCTATAAAAATATAACGGAACACTCTTTTTGTCTAAATTAGGGTAGGTACTTTCAAATTTATTATCTGTTACTGTAAGTCCGTTTGATTGTTCAATTAATATTCCTCTTTTAGGTTGCGTACCCGGTCCAATTTCGAAAATATGAGAAGAACTACTATTATCACGTATGGTGATATCCCACGACTGGTTCACCGTAACCACAGTAGGACCATATGTGTTAGAAAATTCATTTCCAGCTAATTGAATATCATTGCTTAAACCGCCTATGAAAACTGGCCTTCTTTTAATTCTATCAATGACATTATTAAGAATATCTATTGATGTACACGCACCGGTTATTAAAAGGCCATTATCACAATCTACTATTTCGTTGTTTTTAATGGTAGAGGACCCTACGCCGTAAAACACCATAATACCAGCAAAACTACTATTAGATATACGCGTGTTTTCAAGGGTTACATTAAAGCTATTTGGACCTAAAATTTGTATACCAGTTTGTTGTAAATTCTGTAATGTACAATTTTTTATACTAGTATTACGTAAGTCGATTCCCTTTATACCATTACGTGAAATTTCTCTAAAATCACAGAATTGTATTATACTGTTTGATACACTCCAAAAATCTATACCGTTGCTTGTTATACTGTTAAAGTCGCAACCGTTGATTGTGATATTTTCAAAGGGCCGGGCTCCGGGAGATAATACAGGTATTAGGTCAGCTACATTTGGATTACTTTGTAAACTGTTATAACCTCTAACAGATATTGGACTGTGATTATCTAGGTTACCTATGTTATTAAATGTAACATCTGATATAGTAATATTAGAAACTGTATCTAATGACTCTGGTGAAGACCTTGTAACCAATATCCCCGTTCCACGAGAAATTCCATCACCTTGAATTGTAAAATTTGTAAGAGTAACATTTGAAGATGTAATTTTAAATCCGACGAGTGTATTAGAAATAGTAATAACCGGCTTACCGGTAACCCCATCTACACCGGTAACTGTAACACCTTCAGGTATGTTTATAATTCTAGATATAGTAAAATCATTAATTATGAATATATTAGAATACGTTTGTAAAGCTCTTAAAAGTTCTTCTTGGCTACTTACCTGATTTTCCTTAGGTGGGTCAGTAGTTGTAGTCGTTGTAGTAGTTGTACCTGGATCAGGAGTTGTACCTGGATCTAGAGTTGTTGTAGTAGTATCAGCTTCTGGTGTTGTCCCAGGGTAAATTGTAGTTGTAGTTACACCATCCGGCGTTCTAGCTCGATTAAGCAGATCCTCTAATTCTTGCTGCTCTTCAGGGGACATTGTTGTCCCGGTTTCCGATATAACAGTTTCAACAACAGTTTCTACTTGTGGGTCTGGAGTCTCAAGCCGTATTCTTGGATATTCCGTTGTACTACCATTTGCCTCCGGTAAAATTCCCACCGTTGTACCGTCGCCTCCATCAATAGTCCCTAGAGGTGGTATTGTTGTAGTAGTTGTAACTGGATTAGGCGGGCCTGCAGGCCCGCCAGTAGTACCAGGAGGTCTTGGAATTTCTCGAGTTGTAGATGTACTTACCAAATTACTAAACGGAGATATTGTAGTAGTTGTACCTGGATCAGGAGATGTACCTGGATCTAGAGTGGTTATACTAACATTAGGCAGTGTACTTGGATCTGGTGTTGTAGTTGTAACTGGATTAGGCGGACCTGCAGGCCCGCCAGTAGTACCAGGAGGTCTTGGAATTTCTCGAGTTGTAGATACTGTATGTACGTAAACTACAAAAGTTTTAGATGTACCATCTGTTGCTGTTGATTCAATGGGCTTTGTAGTTGTAGCTGTGTCTAGACCCGGATCCTTTGCTGTATCATCACCTGTTAGTATCTTACTACTACTACCTATTGTCGTTAGCGTAGCGTCTTCAGCAAGTAAGCTAGAAAATTCTTTAGCTGATATAGAAAGCTCATCATCCTTTTTAAGTGTAATAAAAATATCTTTTTGATCAACAATAAATGTCTTTTCATTATTAGTTGGAAGAATATCAGTTCCCCGAACAATTACTCGAGTTTGTCTTGTATCAATTATATCTTTGGTAAACGTCTGTTTATCGTATTCCTCAACATCTTTTTCTGACACACTACTAACGCCTTGTTGTGAGTCGTTAAGTTCATCTTCTTTATATTGTATTTCACTTAAAGTACTTAAGATAGATTTAGCTACTACAGAATCACGTTTACTACTAGTTTGTTTTTCTGTAGTATCTTCAGTATCCCCACCCGGCTGAGGAACGTTAATATTAAAATATAAAGGCTGCAGAGATGCATCTTTAATTATTACCTGTAAATCCATACTACCGTCTAAATTTGACGAATCCGCCTTACAAGGAATTACTTGATTAATAGGAATTACACCTGTTTGGGATTCCTCATCCCAATTAACTACACTAGTTTCACCTCTATAAACCGTAACAGGGTCGACAGGTGCACCCACACCATATAAGTCAAAAACTTCATACGTTAACTTACCATTGTAGCGTTTATTAATACCAACGGACATTATTTGCACAAACCCTACAGTTTTTGCATATGAGTCCGGTACACCACCAGCACCAATTTTTGGATGAGTTATCGTACCCAGTTGCTCGCCTATTATATTGCTATTTAGCAGTGTATTACCGGGCTGCGTTGTTGTTGGCGTCGCTGCGGGTGTCGTGTTAGCAATATTTGTAGGTGGTGAGCTAGTAGTAGTTTTAACGCTACCCGGATCAACTGTCGTTGTTTTATCTGGTGGCGGGGCGGTAGTATTATCAGGTGGTGGGTCAGTCGTTGCCATACTATTATGCTGTTATATTACTTACCGTGGTTGTCGGATCATTACTAACAACACTTAGCATTGGCGTTGTAACTGTTTCTGTTAACACTGTATCATTTTCATATCCCTCAATATGAAAATTTCTTAAATAAAGATTCCCGGCGCTAAGTGCGTAACTTTCAGTTGAAATTGGGGTACATAGAGAAAAACCAACATATATATTATCCTGATTACCTAAATCTGCTATACTAAAATTTAAATTAACAGTTGTAAGTAGAGAGTATGTCGTTGTGTCGCTCTCCCGGACATCGATATGGAGTTTTTTGCCTAAGTTTATATACCTAAATCTAAGCGTCCTGTATGTATCAGTCGATAGTGTGCTAAAGGTTGTTGACATAGTGCTTAGCGGTGCATTAGCTACAACGTTATGTTTAAAATCTCTCACTACTAGTGCTTCCCTAAAGCAATCTGTTTCTAACCCAACACCAGATCTTCGCCCATCACCTGATGGTGCCCACTGCCCAGTCCGCCCGGTTAATGCATATAACCCGGTAGAATCAAAGGCTACCTTTACTAAGATACCACTTAGCTCAAAATTTTCAAGTCTAACTATTTCACTACCCTCTGTTAGTAGTGCTTCACCTGCTTCTGTATTTAATGAATTTAACCAGATGGCTGGATCTTGACCACCTAAATATTGACCGGGTAACGCGCTTAACGTCGACGATAACGAAGTAAGAAATGTAGCAAATCCGAGTTGGTAGTTATTATGCGACTGAATGCTACTAGCTGGGAAGTAATAGGAAAACGACCAAGTTATATCATAATTAGAGTTAAAGCTTTTGGTTGTTTCAACAAAATTATAATATCTTGCATTATCAGGTAACGTAACAGTGATAGGAAAGGCCATTTATTATATTTAATTACTCATTCCTTTATAAAAGTACAGGTCAAGGAATTAGTTGTGTGTAGCCTGGTCTTAAAAACTAAAACATAACCAAGCTTACGAAGTTCTCTAAAAATAGTAGAAAAATACTCTTCTTTTACGTTTAATAGCACGCTTTCGAAATACTCATCATATAAAACATAATCAGAAAACTCTTCGCAGAGCGAACTTGCTCGAGCTACACTTATATTCATACAAGTATTTATTCATTAAACACTTGTATAATTTCTTCTATTTTTTCAAGTAATACAGAATTATTAGCTATTTCTTGTTTTTGCGTTGCAGAAAATATAGTACATTCTGTTAAAATTGTTCTTAGCGCAACAAAATCCTCGTAGTTTAAACCCTCAACTATTATTTCATCCATATTTTAGTTACTAAAAAATTACTAAATATCAACTAGGTCCACTCAATTACAATTATACCTGGCCCGGGGAAAGTTCCAAAAGTTCCATCCGTATGTTTGTCAGAGTCTGTTTTTGAACTACCGCCACCAGGAGCTGGAATACTACCCCAGTATGAAGCTCCACCTCTTACAGATGTACTTCGACCTGTACCAGAAAATCCATCAGCGCCTGGTCCGCCTTCTACCTCTAAACAATTTAACAGTTGCGGTGCATCTTCATCAAAGGATACTGTTGCAGGTGTAAGATCTTTTCCAGAAGAAGTAAGACCTCCTCCCGCTTCAACAATATTATCATTCTCAGCACGCCCAGTCATAGTAATAAAAGAAGAGTTTCCATTTATACCATTCTCGAGGGGTGGTGCTTTACCAACGTTACAATAAAAAACAGTACCAGGCCCTGCTGATAAATACCCTATTGCTGTTGCAGCAGACCCACCGGATCGGTCACCAGCAGTGGCTCCAGATCCTGTAACATAGTATTTAACATAATGAACCCCTGCCGGCATTGTAAAGTCGTGCCGGCCATCAGTTTCATATGCTATTTGACCAGGTGGGGTCTTTTCAATTTTAATATTACCACTTAAGAAATCAAATTGAGTATCTGTTTTATCTTGCGCGTTTACCCAAGCTGAAAGATTTTTTCCAACTGTTAGAGTTGGAGATGTGACTCCACCAACAGCTTTAATAATATAATTAACTCCAGCAGCAGATAGTGGCCCAGCTGAAAGACCTACGCCAGAAGCTATGGGATATAAACTGCTACCAGCAGTATCATCAACAAAACTCCCATACACTAACTTATTTGTTAAATTAGGTACCTTGAATGTTGTAGCAGTATCCGGATCTGCAGTGTCACCACCATAACTAATTCCAATTACTGCAGATAGATCACGATAATCAGTTCCTTGAATAGAGCCCCCATCGCAGTTTAACCAACCATATGGTATAGGGCCATCTCCAGAATATGCTGAAGCGAAGGGAACGATAGTACCTACAGGTAGTACGCTAGCTGTAGTTGGTGCTACAGCGGAGTCTACTATACTAGGAATAGACCACGCTAAATTATTATTAGCATCAGATCCTAAATAAGATTGATTTGTCGGGTCATTACTCGGCCAATCATATTGTATAGTACCCACTTTAAGCTCGGCAGGAAGCGATAAGTATGATGAATCTGATGATCTCTTTGTAATGCCATCAATATTAATATTTGCGCTCAAAGAGACCTTATTAGAACCATCTAATGTTATTGAATCTCCTAAAGCTGTTGGTGAGATATTATCAGCTGAAAGACCGCCTCCAGCTGAAAATTTTCCTACAGTTATATGATTTTTAGAATCAATAGTTATTGTATTATCACCAGCGCTTAAGTAAGTAGAAACAATTGTCCAATCACCAGCTGCAGCACCAGTACCTGACGTAACAATCTTAAATTCGTTAGTATCAGTTTCAAAAGCATAATCTCCTGTAACACATGGCGCTAAAGTGGTTAAATCTGCTGCAGATCCTTGCCATTTGTTACCTACAACAACACCTCCGTTATCGACTGCGTTTCCAATAAACAACCTTTCCGTATCTGTTGTATATCCAAGCTCACCACTAGCTAGAGTTATTAATCTTCTATCAGCATCTGTTCCTCTTCTTACAAGGAGCTTTAATAAAGTGTTTTCTAAAATTTCTACAGCCATTGTCTTTTAATATTTAGTTTACCAGTTGAATACAGGGATTGCAAATTTATCATACTTTTCATCAGTACCTCTTGTAGTACCTGATAAACCAAATCTAATAAATCCAGCAGATGAAAGAAGTGTTCGGTGCCCGCTATTATCCAAGCATTCGTATACCTGTTGTTTGTAGTCAGGTCCCCCGTTTATATTAGTACCGAGATAACCTCTCGTCACTTGGTCAGGAGCACCGTTAAATATATTTAATAAAGGATCTTCGAGAGCTTTTATAATAAAGTTTACAGCTGCAGCACTTAAACCAAATTGGTTCGCTACACCAATATCAGCTGCTGTGCCTTTCGCTCCAGTTAAAAAGATAGTCTCTGAGGAACTAGTTACAATGCCTTCATGACCGTAAATAGTTACGTTACCACCAGTTAAATTAGGCAATCCGAAAGTAGACCCGTCACCCGAACCGTATGTAGTTCCAATAATATCAAACAGATCATCATATACTGTCCTAGAAACAGTTGTACCGTCACATAATAAATAACCTGCCGGAATCTTTGTATAAACAGCAGCATGCGGTATAATAGAGCCAATTGGTATACCATCACCAGCATTACTCCCTGACAGGCCTTGCGCAGTTACAATATCAAAAATTGAACTTTGAATTTTTGTAATAAGTCCTTGTTGAGTATCTAAGAATGGAAATTCTTGAGCTGCTGATTCTGCACCGTTTAATGTTAATAACCCGTTATTTAAGTTTATTCGAGAACCTTCTGTAGTACCTTGTACAACTGCTTGCAAACGGTCCCCCTGTAAATTTAAACCACCACCTAAGTTGCTACCGGCTGCACCAGCCCATATAGTTGTTGGTATTGTTAGAGAGTTACCATCTGACTTATTTCCTAAAGCTTTAATTTCTAACTTGTTATTAGAGTCAAATTGAAATTGATCAGTATTAACCTTTAATGATAACTTCTGGTATCCACCCTCCGGATCAATACCACCACCCTGTAAACCACTTAGAAGAGCAGTAGAAGCTATTTCACGTTCTGTAATTGAATTAGCTTTTGGACCAATTACTTGTGTTGCTCCTGATAGTTCTAAAAATGTAGAGTTTAGATTTACTTCTACTTTACCCTGATCACCAGAGGGATCATAAGATGACAAGAGCCCTTGCCCAAAAACAGCAGGGTCTAAATGCCTACTATCAATCGCACCCGGATCTTTTTTGACTGTGAAATAATTTTGATCAGACCCAGTACCGCCAACAAAATCTAACAATGTACCATCTGGTTTATTGCCTATATAGGCCCAACCTGATAATGAGTTGTTATATATTGTTGAGGTGAGAGTATATAATTTACTCTCAGCATATCCTAGGTCACCTACCTGCATCCCCGGGGATTCACTTATAGCCGGTCCTAGACTAGCTTTACTACTATAAGGCCCAACATTTTTAGCACCAACAGAATGCCCCCCTTCAGTTGCTCCATCGCCTACAAATAATCTTCTAGTATCTAATGTATACCCGACTTCACCCTGATCTAAGACAATAGTTTTCCGCTGAGCGTCTGACCCCCTTCTAACTTTTAATTTTACTATAGTTACATTTGCCATAATTTACTCGATTCTTTTCCATATATATAATCCATATGATGGAGGTATATTATTATGTGGTTCATTGTCTCCCGTAGATGTAGATGCTCTAAAATTGTTCCCACCTTCTACTCTATCAATTGCGTTCGTATCTCCTGTTAATAATTGTGATCTATTGTGTTGCGCAATGAATCCACCAGCTACAGCTTCATTATAGTCAACAGCTCCAAATTGTTTAGCTAACGTATAAGGATTAGCGTTGGCTGGTACTACCCACCCGCCGGCGTCCGGGTTAACACCTTGTCGCTGTCCTGTGGTGGTTATATTAGCCACAAAACGCGTTTCACCATTCCATATACCTATCATTTCTTTAAAATCAGGCCAGTTAGCATCATTATCTTGATATATATAACCACCAGCAGCCTTATAACCCTCAACCGTTTCAAATTTCGCGCGCTCACCAGCTGAATAATTACGAGAAGACCCTCGAAGAAATCCTAAATCCAAACCATACATTATAGAACCTATCATACCTGGTCCCCCAACTGTACCGGGTCCGCCAACAAAGTCAGCAACTATCACCTCACTTAATCCTATAGCACCTACATCATTGAATTCCCTGAGCCGGCGAACAAAATTCATTACATTAGTTAATAAAGCATTTCTTGCTCGTACCTGCTGGTCGAAACCTTGTGTTGAATCGGTCTCACCCGGTGCATCAGCCTCAAATAACATATTATTACCGCCGGCGGTAATAACTTGAACATTACGAGCGCCAGTATTTGTAACGTGATTGTGCGCTGGTATATGCTCTTCACGTAACTCTACTTCATACTCACCCGCGACATCACCTGATCCTAATCTTAGCCCTGCAGCTTCTTCTTCAGCGCCTCCTGGGCAAAAATCTCTAACTATACCTTTTACTTCATCTTCACCAACACCAACTAAAAATCTTCCTTTAGCAACTTGCTCCCATTTTGTACCAGCTATTCCCGGAAAGAGATTAGAATCCTGATTTGATAATGCATTTCTAGGCGGTAATAAATAGTCACCGGGGTTTTGATCATTAAATGTTAATTTAATACTTCCCACTGGCCAAAAAGCATCCAGCCATTCTACTGCAGTAGCATACCCTCGAGGGTATATGTAATTATTTACTATAACTCTATCACCACTCAATGCCAATCCAGTTGAGTTACCAGCTCCATCAAAAATTTTATTTAATTTGTTTTCAAGCTTTGCTCCACTTAAATGGAGTAAAGAAGTATACAAATCAGATATAAATTCGTTGGTTAAACTTTCCGGCATACTATTATTTATGTTGCATTCTAGAAATACTATCTTTTACTCTTGTGTTCCGTAAACAATGCCACCGTTTATTGTATATGCGGTAGCCCCGGTTCGTTTTACCGCATTTCCACCAGATCCTCCCGGTATATCGATATTTGTAGCACCACCGCTAGCACCCCATCCCCCACCACCGCCACCGGCATAATCACCTAGTGGTCCAGATCCTCCTGGGGGTATAGGAACTTCTGGTTGATCCTCAAGGCTCGGTAATCGTCCGGTGCTTATATCGATAGCAACATACCCATCTACTTCTGTAGAGGCATCCGGAGCTAACGGAAATCCAGGTTGATCAACTGCGCCACCTGCAATATATGTAGAAAAATGATATGCACCATTCCACCCAGTAGGTGATACAGGCGCGGTTACAGTGGCGCCTGCTTCTTTAAATTTATCTGTACGTAAATTACCTGAAGCTTGAATGGAAGCTACTACGAATGGTATTCCATTTCCACTATCATCTATATCAGCTTTCCAAACAGCTCCGTAGTTTTGATTTATCGGTAAATCAGGTGCGTGTGGTGGTGTTACAGGGTTAACCCATTCAGGCTTAGGTTTACCTTCTTCGTATCCATTACGACCTCTGCAATTACCTTTATTGCAATACCCGACTGTCCACCCTATTGTCGGTGCATTGCTATCAAATCTAGTTGCACCGTTATCAAATCTTGGACCATCTCCAAACCCTTTTATTTTACCATCTGAATTTAATCCACCAAATTCTGCGCCTGCTGGTCCCCCGGTTCCTCCACCGAGAGCTCCTGCTGTTAATACACGACCGCCTCCTCCGCCATTACCACTAGAGGTCAGCCCACGAGATTGGACTTTACCTCCACCACCGCTTCCTCCTGCTTCACCACCGATACCAGGAACCACATCAAATCCTGGTCCATGTGAATCATTCATAACTACGTTTTTAACAGCATTAAGGGAAGGCCCACTAAGATACCATACATAGTACCGACCTTGCGTACCTGGTTCTCCCGGAGCGCCACCCTGTCCCCCGTCATTTGTTTTATTAC
>TARA_R110002012_G_scaffold318750_2_pt1 | contig 19802 bp, 19 predicted proteins | sample TARA_R110002012 | Tara Oceans TARA_R110002012 (sample SAMEA4396515) | marine metagenome | biome: Westerlies Biome; feature: [DCM] deep chlorophyll maximum layer (ENVO:01000326); material: water (ENVO:00002006), including particulate matter (ENVO:01000060) such as... | depth 40 m | reverse complement strand
CGATACGCGCGAATCAGCAGCTATTTATGTTGCAGATTATTTATTAATTGAACAAGCTGAGCTTGTAATTTATGATCCTAAAGTAAACAAGGAACAAATTCTTGCAGATTTAGATTGTTTAGGAACACGAAGTGAAGAAGAAAATCGGGCGAATATCACAGTTGTAAATAATGCAATGGATGCAGCTAACGATGCTCATGCCATAGCTATTATGACCGAGTGGGATGAATTTAAAGCTTTGGACTGGGAACAAGTATATAACGATATGCTTAAACCGGCGTTTCTGTTTGACGGACGCAGATTATTAGACCGTCACGAACTAGAAGCTATAGGATTTGAATTTTATGCAATAGGTTCGTAACACATTTAGAATATTATTTTTATACCAATCCAATTATGAAAGTAGCATTAATTACCGGTGTAACCGGGCAGGACGGAGCTTATTTAAGTGAGTTTTTATTAAAAAAAGGATATCAAGTACACGGTTTAAAACGCAGATCTTCGCTGTTTAATACCGATCGTATCGATCACTTGTATCAGGATCCTCATGTAGAACACCGTAATTTTATTTTGCATTATGGGGATATGACCGACAGTACAAATCTAATTCGTTTGATTCAAGAAATACAACCGGATGAGATTTATAACCTTGCAGCGATGAGTCACGTTCAGGTTTCTTTTGAAGTACCGGAATACACCGGTAATGCAGATGGTTTGGGTACACTGCGTATCTTAGATGCAGTACGGTTGTTAGGTTTAAGTGAAAAAACACGTATTTATCAAGCCTCTACTTCAGAATTGTATGGTAAAGTACAAGAAGTTCCACAGACGGAAACTACTCCCTTTTATCCAAGATCTCCGTATGCCGTAGCAAAAATGTATGCGTATTGGATAACGGTAAATTACCGGGAAGCTTATGGAATGTATGCATGTAATGGTATTTTATTTAATCACGAGTCTCCTATACGTGGGGAAACCTTTGTTACCCGTAAAATTACCCGTGCAGCATCACGTATCGCTTTAGGACTTCAGGATAAAATCTATTTAGGAAATCTGGATGCTAAAAGAGACTGGGGACATGCCAAAGATTATGTACGTATGATGTGGATGATCTTACAGGCAGACGAAGCTGAAGACTGGGTAATCGCAACGAATAAAACTACACCGGTACGTGATTTTGTACGTATGGCGTTTGGTCACGCTGGGATCGAATTGGAGTTTAAAGGAGCAGGGGTTGAGGAGAAAGGCTATGTAAAAGCATGTAACAACCCGGAATATCAACTTGAAATCGGAAAAGAGATACTGGCAGTTGATCCTAAATATTTTAGACCTACAGAAGTAGATTTATTAATTGGAGATGCAACCAAAGCAAAGGAAAAGTTAGGCTGGGTTCCGGAATATGAATTGAAAGACCTGGTTAATGATATGATGCAGAGCGATATAAAATTGATGAAAAAAGATCAGTACCTTAAGGATGGCGGGTATCGTATTTTAAACTACTTTGAATAAACTGGTTTCCTCATCCCCTGGGCCCTTTTAATGGGACTAGAGATTTATGATGTGATTTTTAATAAAGCTACAACTTGAATTTAATGCAAAAAGATTCTAAAATATATATCGCAGGTCATCGCGGCCTGGTAGGTTCGGCGATTGTAAATAACCTGAAGTCTAAAGGTTACTCCAATCTGGTTTATCGTACCAGTAGCGAACTCGACTTACGCGATCCTCAAGCAGTCGCCGGCTTTTTTGAAGCTGAAAAGCCCGAATATGTCATTCTTGCTGCTGCAAAAGTTGGGGGAATTGTAGCTAATAATACTTATCGTGCCGATTTTATTTATGAAAACCTGATGATTCAAAATAATGTAATTCATCAGGCTTATATGGCGGGAGTTCAAAAACTGTTGTTTTTGGGGAGTACATGTATTTATCCAAAAGCCTGTCCGCATCCTATGAAAGAGGAGTACTTGCTGACCGATGTTTTAGAATATACCAATGAACCTTATGCGATTGCCAAGATTGCGGGAATTAAGATGTGTGAGAGTTATAATCTGCAATACGGGACGAATTTTATCTCTGTGATGCCTACCAATTTGTATGGTCCTAACGATAATTTTGATCTCGAAAAATCGCACGTACTTCCTGCCTTAATTCGGAAGATGCATTTGGGGAAAGCTCTGGAACAAAACAATTGGGACAGCCTGAGAGCTGATCTGAATAAGCTGCCCATTGAAGGGGTTGATGGTAACGAAGCAGAAGATGCTATACTTAGTGTTTTAGGCAACTACGGAATACGCAGTTCCGCACCTCTGGGGGGAAATCAGGAGGGGGATTCGGTACACGTAGAAATCTGGGGAACCGGTAAACCTATGCGTGAATTTTTATGGAGTGAAGATATGGCAGATGCCTGTGTCTTTATTATGGAAAACCGAGATTTTAACGATGTCACCCCGAGCACAGTCGACGGGGAGCGTCCCGAAGTACGCAACACTCACATTAACATCGGTACCGGCGAAGATATTTCCATTTACGACCTAGCACATTTGGTTAAAAAAACCGTAGGTTTTAACGGCGAAATCTATTTTAATGAAGAGAAGCCCGATGGTACCATGAAAAAACTAACCGATGTATCAAAGCTGAAAGCTTTGGGGTGGGAATATACTGTTGCTCTCGAGAAAGGTGTTGAGAAGATATATAATTGGTATTTATAAATATAAATAAAGAGTTTATAAATAAAGTTCTATTCACTGCCAAAAACTAAAGGTGTAAAATTTTTAAAATATGAATATACTGCAACTAATAGGGAGAGATAAAAACTTATTTGAAGATGATATTTTTGATAGGCGTCAAGAAATCACTGAGATCGTTTCAAAATCAAAATTTCTAGTTCTTGGTGGTGCCGGTTCGATAGGTCAGGCGGTTACTAAAGAGATTTTTAAACGTAACCCTCAAAAACTCCATGTTGTTGATTTAAGTGAAAATAATTTAGTTGAACTTGTGCGGGATCTTAGAAGTTCGTTTGGATATATATCTTCTGGAAATTTCAAAACATTTGCTTTGGATATAGGTTCTGCGGAATATGAATCATTTTTAAGCTGGGATGGTCATTATGACTATGTTTTAAATTTATCTGCATTAAAACACGTACGCAGTGAGAAAGATCCCTTTACTCTTATGAGAATGATAAATGTAAATATTCTCAATACTGATAAGACTATTCTTCAGAGCATTGACCTTAAAGTAAAGAAATATTTTTGTGTATCTACAGATAAGGCTGCTAACCCTGTCAATATGATGGGAGCTTCTAAACGTATAATGGAGTTATTTTTGATGCGTAGAAGTGAGCAAATAGAAATATCTACTGCACGATTCGCAAATGTCGCGTTCTCAGACGGATCTCTCTTGCACGGATTTAATCAACGAATTCAAAAGCGACAACCTTTAGTGGCTCCGAATGATATTAAAAGATACTTTGTCACCCCACAAGAATCTGGAGAGCTTTGTCTTATGTCTTGTATCTTTGGCGAGAATAGAGATATTTTCTTTCCAAAATTAAGTGAATCACTTCATTTAATTTCTTTTGCTGACATTGCTGTTAAATTTTTAAAAACTCAAAATTTTGAGCCTTATTTATGTGAGGATGAGAATGAAGCGAGGGAATTAATGAAAACACTTCCGGATACAGGAAGATGGCCTTGTTTATTTCAAGGTAGTGATACAACAGGCGAAAAGGATTTTGAAGAATTTTTCACTAAAAATGAAGATATAGATACAAAACGTTTTAAAAATTTTGGAATTATAAAAAATGATTTAGATAGGCAGGGATATGAGAACCTTAACTTTTTCAATACGGCAATAGATTCGCTTCAGAAAAATAATAAATGGGAAAAGGAAGATATTATTAAAATTTTTAAAAAAATGATTCCTGATTTCATACATAAAGAAACAGGAAAATATTTAGATTCAAAAATGTAATGAGGGTTTTTCAAGAAACAATAAATTTTGTAAGAGAGGTATATAAGACAACAAGTTTTATCCCTCTGCATGAACCTACATTTAAGGGCAACGAAAGAAATTATGTATTGGATGCGATAGATTCTACATTTGTATCCTCTGTAGGAGAATATGTCGATCGTTTTGAATGTATGATGTCGTCATTTACAAAAACACGTAAGGCAGTGGCTGTTGTTAATGGTACATCAGGGATTCAAGTTGCACTAAAATTATTAGGAGTGAAAACGGGAGATGAGGTTCTTACTCAGTCTCTTACTTTTGTGGCTACTGCCAACGCGATCGCTTATAATGGAGCACGACCTGTCTTTTTAGATGTAGATTTAGATACAATGGGATTATCCCCAATAGCACTAGAGAATTTTCTAAGTGAATTTGGACAAATGAGGGGAATTCATTGCTTCAATAAAAAAACAGGTAATAGAATTGCTGCCTGCTTACCTATGCATACATTTGGCTTTCCTATGAGAATTGATAAAGTTGTTGAGATTTGTAAGCAGTGGGGAATACCAGTTATTGAAGATGCTGCAGAGTCTTTAGGCAGTAGCTTATATGATAAGGCTACAGGGAGTTTTGGTGATATTGGTGTTTTTTCTTTTAATGGCAATAAAATAATCACTAGTGGAGGTGGAGGAGCTTTGGTTACAAATGATGTGGGTCTAGCTCAAAGAGCAAAATACATTACTACAACCGCTAAAAAGCCACACCAGTACGAGTATTTTCATAACGAATTAGGTTTTAACTTTAGAATGCCAAATATAAATGCTGCTCTAGCTTGTGCGCAATTGGAAAGAATAGATTTATTTTTAACAAAAAAAAGACAATTGGCAGAAACTTATCTTAACTTTTTTGATAGCCACTCATTAAATTTTAGAACTGGAATTTCAGGAACTAAGGTGAATTTTTGGTTAATGTGCTTAGAATTGAAAAATCGTGAAGAACGAGATGAGTTTTTGAATGAGACTAATAGTGCAGGTGTAATGACTCGTCCAATCTGGGAATTAATGTTTCGGCTACCCATGTATCAAGACTGTCTTAGAGACGATCAGAAAAATGCGATATATTTGGCAGATAGAATTGTAAATATTCCAAGTAGTGTTAAAGAATAAAGCAGTTACATTAATCGGTTATTCAGGCCACGCCTTTATGGTTGCAGATGCAGCAATGTCCTCCCAAATGGGATTAAAATTTTACACTGAACAGACCGAAATGATTTTTAATCCTTATAATTTAAAATATTTGGGATTTGAATCCTCGAAACAATATGATTTTACAACCATTGATTGTGATTATATTTTAGGAATTGGCGACAATAGTTTGCGTTCTCAAGTTGGTAGATTAATATTATCTAGTAAAAATCAACTATTAAATGTGATTCATCCTAAATCAGATATATCTTCTCATGTTACATTAGGTAATGGAATATTTATATCTAAAAATGCAAATGTCAACACTTTGGCAAATATTGGAGATTTTTGTATTTTAAATACGGGATGTATAATTGAACATGAGTGTAAAATAGGTTCTAGTTCCCATATCGCTCCAGGGGCTGTACTGTTGGGTAATGTTGAGATTGGAAATAACACGTTGATTGGGGCAAATGCAGTTGTTAAACAGGGTGTGAAAATTGGTGCTAATGTAATCGTTGGTGCTGGTACGGTAGTGCTTACCGATGTACCAGATAATACAAAAATAGTTGGAAATCCAGCAAGGGTGATATGAGTAGAAGTGTGATAATTATAGCTGAAGCAGGGGTCAATCATAATGGAAATGTAGAGACCGCAAAAAAATTGATAGATGCTGCCGCTAGAGCAAAAGTAGATTATGTTAAATTTCAAACTTTTAAAGCGAAAAATATTGTTACTAAATCGGCTCTTCGAGCAAAATATCAAAACGATAATACAAAAAATAATGATTCTCAATATGAGATGTTGAAGAAATTGGAACTGTCTAAGGATTTGCATCTTGAGCTCATTCAGTATGCAAATTCAAAAAATGTAAATTTTTTATCAACTGCATTTGACTTAGAGAGTTTGAAATTTTTAAAATCATTAGATTTAGAAGTAGCCAAAATACCATCTGGAGAAATAACTAATTTGCCTTATTTACGAATGGTTGCTCAGCTTTTTGAGAATATAATTATGTCTACAGGAATGGCTACTATTGCAGAAATAAAGGCTGCTTACGAAGTGTTGATTGATAATGGAGCTCGATCTAGAAATATTACTATATTACACTGCAATACAGAATATCCAACTCCAATGGAAGATGTCAATTTACTTGCGATGTTAAATATAAAATCATTATTAAGTACATCTGTTGGTTACTCAGATCATACATTGGGTATTGAAGTACCCATTGCGGCTGTGGCTTTAGGAGCAACAGTCATTGAGAAACATTTTACTTTAGATAGAAATATGAAGGGGCCTGATCACAGGGCTTCTTTAGAGCCTGAGGAACTCTATGAAATGGTAAAAGGTATTCGAAATATTGAAAAGGCTATAGCTGGATCTGGATTGAAGGAACCTTCTAAGTCTGAATTGAAAAATAAAGAGATTGCTAGAAAAAGCATAGTAGCTTCTAGAGATATCGAAAAAGGAGAAATTTTCACTGAATTTAATGTAGCCGTCAAAAGACCTGGAGGGGGCATTAGCCCTATGAAATGGGATGAAATTATTGGTCAAAAAGCAACTTTTCCTATCAAATCTGATGAATTTATTCAACTGAAATGAGAAAAATTGCAGTAATTACAGGGACTCGAGCTGAGTATGGTTTACTACGACCTTTAATGCAGGCCATAAAAGAGGATGAACATATGCATTTACAAGTCGTTGTAACAGGTACACATCTTGCGCCTGAATTTGGAATGACAGTACATGAAATTGAGGATAATGATTTTTTTATTGATAAAAAAGTAGAGTGTATCCTATCTTCTGATACAGTTACTAGCGTAACAAAATCTATAGGGATAGCTTTACTTGGGTTTACAGATGTATTTGACAGTTTAAAACCTGACATAATAGTTCTCCTAGGTGATCGTACCGAAATTCTTGCAGCAGCCATTGCTGCTTTGATTGCTAATATTCCTATTGCACATATCCATGGTGGAGAGGTCACAGAGGGTGCTTACGACGAGAGTATTAGGCACGCCATTACCAAAATGAGCCATCTGCATTTTGCATCAGCAGAGGTTTATCGGAAAAGAATAATTCAATTAGGTGAAAGTCCAGATAATGTTTTCAATGTTGGAGCAATAGGTCTTGATTCTATAAAGAGTTTAAAACTTTTGAACAAAAGAGATTTTGAACAAGCAATCAACTTTAAGTTGGCAATGAAAAATGTTTTGGTAACTTTCCATCCTGTAACTATGGAAAATCAAACTGCTAAAGATCAATTTCAGGAAATCATAGATGCAATACATTTTTTTGAAAAAACACATGTGATTTTTACATATGCTAATTCAGATAGAGATGGTCAAATTATAAATCAAATGATTGACCAATATGTAATTGATAATCCTCAAACATCAATATCATTCAAATCTTTGGGCCAATTGAGATATTTGTCAGCTTTAAAGCATATAGATGCAGTGGTTGGCAATTCTTCAAGTGGGATAATAGAGGCGCCTTATTTTGGTATTTCTACAGTAAACATAGGAGATCGTCAAAAAGGCAGGATACTTCATAAAAGTGTTATCCAGACAGCGCCTAACAAGCAGGCAATTATTAAATCACTAGAGAAGGTGTTTAAAAATGAAACCAAAGAGCAAATTGCTTATCAGAAACATCTCTTTGGAAACGGTGCTGCTACTGTGCAAATAATGAAGATTTTAAAAAATACGGAGAAAATAGAATTGAAAAAAAAATTTAATGACTTAAACTTTAAATATGAGAATGAATAAAATGTTAATTGATGAAAATTCGTCAATATTTGAAGCTCTTGTCAAATTAAATGATATAAGAGATATTAGTCGTTTAATTCTATTTGTCATCGATGCTGATCAGAAAGTTGTAGGATCATTGACCGATGGAGATATAAGAAGATCGCTTGCAGTTGATAAAGATATTCACAAAGCGGTTAAGGAAATTTGTTTTAGAAACTTTGCATACGAACTGGAAAAACCAGGATTTATAGACTTAAAAAAATACCGTCAGAAGAACATAAAGATTTTACCAATTCTTGATGAATTTAAACAGATCAGCAGAATTGTCGATCTCGAAAAAACTAAAGCACTCCTCCCTCTTGAATGTATGATTATGGCTGGTGGTCGAGGTAAAAGATTAAGTCCCTTGACAGATACGGTGCCGAAGCCAATGTTGAAATTAGGAAATAAACCCATTATTGAGCACAATATTGACAGGTTAATATCTTTTGGTATTAAGAAGATATATATATCGGTGAAGTATTTAGGTGAACAAATCGAGGAATATTTTGGGAACGGTAGTAGTAAAGGAATAGAAATAGAGTATGTATGGGAGGATAAATTTCTGGGGACTGCGGGAGCTCTAAGCTTAGTTAGTGAGTTCAATACAGACCATGTTTTACTAATGAATAGTGACTTATTTACAAATGTTGATTTTGAAGATTTGTATTTAAGTTTGATTTCTAAAGGTGCAGATATGGCTGTAGCTTCTACAGAATATAAGGTTGATATCCCCTATGCTGTTTTTGAAACTTCTGATTCTGAAGTATGTAATTTCAAAGAAAAGCCAAGCTATGTATATCATTCCAATGCAGGAATATATATATTAAAAAAAGAATTAATTGATAGGATTCCCAAGGATAAATTTTATGATATTACAGATTTAATGGACGCTATAGTGGCTTCTAAACTTAAATTGATTCACAACCCAATAATAGGTTTTTGGATCGATATAGGGAAACCAATTGATTATAAACAAGCGCAGGATTTTATTAAACATATTGAAGAATGATAAATTCTCAAAACATAATTATTCTATTAAAATTATAAAGTGAATTCGAAGATTTTTGTTCAATTACATAAAGAAATGATACTAAATGAATTTTTTATATTTAATTCCCGCTCGGGGTGGCTCTAAGGGATTACCCAACAAAAATATTAAAGAATTTAATGGAAGACCTTTAATTAGTTATACTATTGACGCAGCGCTTACGTGCACTTCCAAAGAAAATATTTGCATTACTACAGATTCTATAGAAATAAAAAATGTTGCTGAAAGTTGTGGGGTTGAGGTGCCTTTTTTAAGGCCTGCAGAGCAATCCACAGATTACGCATCATCAGAAGAAGTTATTTTACATGCCCTTGCTTTTTATAGAAGTATAGATCAAATATATGATTATGTAATATATCTCCAACCAACATCTCCCTTACGAAATCAAAGTGACATTAAACAAGCGATTGCCTCCTTAAGGGATAATACTGAGTTATTAGTTTCTGTTAAAGAGACAGATGCAAATCCTTATTATGTATTGTTTGAAGAGAATCAAAATGGAATTTTAGAACATACCAAGCCGTCTGTATTCTCTAGAAGGCAAGATTGTCCAAAAGTATATGAACTTAACGGTGCAATCTATATAATTAATGTGAAAAAATTTTTACAGAAAGGTTATAGGGAATTAAAAATGCAAAAATTTGTGATGGATAAAATCAACTCTGTTGATATAGATGATATCTGGGATTTTAAAATTGCTGAGTTTTTGATGAAATCAAACCTTTCAATGCAAACTTAACATACATATTCAATTGAATAGATTAATTAAGGACACTGCATATTATTCTATAGGAAGTTTTACAGCTAAGGCTTTAAATTTTATCTTTCTACCTATCTATCTGAATTATTTATCTCCAAGTGATTATGGTATCGTTTCGTCGATGCAAGTATTTGGTGGAATTTTACTCATTTTCCTGACTTTTGGTTTGGAGCGATCAATTTATAGGTTAATTTATGATTATAAAACTGAAACGGAGAAAAGAAATTTTTTAGGAACTATTAGTATATCAGTTTTTTTTCTTGCTTTATTTATTTGTAGCATTTTATTTATTGGAAATTCCCTAGTTGGTCAAATATTTAAGAATATTTCATTTTATCCATATTTTGCATATGCTATATGTACAGCATTTTTTTCATGTTTTGAATTAGTACCATTAATTGCTTTACAGGTTAAGCAAAGAGCTAAGTTATATCTTAAATATTCGTTGATATTACTGGTTATTAAGGTGTTTCCTGTTTTGTTTTTCGTTGTTTATCAACAGGAGGGTGCTGTCGGTATGCTAAAAGGAGGGACAGCTGGTGGTTTATTGGGAGCTTTGATTATTATACCTCTCACGTTAAAGCAGATAAATCTAAAATTTAATAAAAAAATTCTACGTGACGTACTCATATTTTGTTTGCCGTTGGTACCCCTTGTAATTTCTTCCTGGGTCGTTAATATGTCAGACAGGATTTTTATTGAAAGACTTTACGGTACATATGATGTTGGCATATATTCTCTTGGCTATAAAATTGGGCAACTAGTACAATTTTTATCTGTAGCAGTTTTGATGGCCTATAATCCCTATTTTTATAAAATCGCAAACCTAGAGGATCAAGTAGGATCTAAGAACAAGCTTGTTAAAGCTAATAACTATATAGTATTATTCGTTTTGTGTATAAGCTTTTTAATTGCTTTTTTTTCTAAAGAAATAATTACTTGGTTTTTTGATAATTCTTATTTAGCAGTAATCCGTATAATTCCTCTAATAGCCTTAGGAGGTTTTTTTATGCAGTTAGTTTCGTTACAAAACTTATCTTTTTATCAAGAAAAGAAGACTTTTCAAATTATGACGATCAATATTGTAGCAGCTTGTTTTAACATTGTTTTGAATTATTTTTTAATATTAACTTATGGATATCTAGGCGCGGCGTGGGCAACAGTTATAACACAATTTTTATTATTCTTATTGATTTATAAATACGCTAAAAAGTATTTCTACATACCCTACAACTGGATACAAATTTTACCTATAATGATCATATTTACTTTAATTGTAATTCTTAATCATATATATATCCCTGTTGGTTTTTTAACTAGCTCAATAAAATTTATTTGTGTTTTATTAGTTTTATTGTATCTAATGTATAAAAACAAAAACTATCTAACGGTGTATTTTACTAATAAGTAAAAATCCTTTTATATTTATGCTCTGTTCCCTTCAAGGATCGTAATAATTAGTGGCTTGTATTTATAGTTAAAATTATAATAGGAAGAATTATTTCCCGTGTTATTTTTAGAATCACGACTGCCAGTCTCAAGAGTCAATGCTATATGTTAAAAAAACCGTTAAAATTAAGCATTTTGTCTGTGGTGCATATGTGACTATTTTGCCAGATGTTACAAATGGGAAAGGGGCTATAATTGCAGCAGGGACAGACATGACTAAATCTGTACTTGAATTGTGAATTAGTAGGAAGTGACCCATATCAGATTATAAAATTTAGGGATGTGGAGGTTTTTTATCTAATTAAAGCTGAAAAGCAATTTTTTTAATTTTAATCGTTAACAATTCTATGAAAGTTATTTTTTGTTTATCTAATCTTTATATCCCTAGCAGTATTATGCTGATAAGTGAATATAAGGAGGATGATATTGTAATTTATACTTATGAATCAGGAATAAAAAAATTTTTTGAAGAATTGAAATTAGAAAGAGTAGAGGTTTACTTTAGGGACGAGGTAAATTATAAGAAAGTTTTTCAATTCTTTAAATTAAAATATAGAACATTAAAATATTTTAATACAAATAAAAAAATTGATAAAATTTATTTCTTTCACAATACTTTTGGCCTTTTTGAAAATTGGTTGATTAAGAAGTTGTCAAAAGATATAAAAATTGTGTATATCCCAACTTTTGATAACCTAGGTTTTAAAAAACGACTATCTTTCAAGGGGCTTAAACAAAAAATTATTTCCCTTTTTTTTTATGGATTGGATTCTGAAATATTATGGACTGGAGATGTTTTTTTACCAAGAACAAAAACGAAATTTTTTAAAAGTATAAAAGCTCAATACAGAGATTTAGATATAGACTCTACTGTCATTAATGACTTCACAACAAAACATTTTCAATTACCAGAAGGTAATATTGTGCTACTCACTGGATCTGTTATAGAGATGGGGCGTGTGACTTTAAATGAATATAGTCATAAAATTAATGAGTTACTATGTGAATTAGGTATTGATAATATTTTAGCTAAACCACATCCAAGATTTGTAGATAGATTTGCTCTTGAAAAGCAGTTAAAATTAATACCTTCTTATGTACCAGCTAACATACTTTTTTTAAAATATAAGGTGTTTATTGGGTACAGTACTTGCGTTGTCTCAGAAGCTGTTTCTGTTGGGTGTTTAGGTATATCTTTGCTAGATTTCTTTAAACCCAATTCAATTACAATGCAGAAAAATTACAAGTATTATTTGAATGCAAATCTTAGTAAAGGTGAAATCAAATATCCAAAAACTACTCAAGAGATAAAAGATTTGATTTTTGATTTCAAATAATTTTACTTTGAAGTTCAGTTATGAAAAAACTTGCCGTAATAATACCAACATTTAATAGGAAAAATCACCTACCTAAATTACTAAGCACATTGTGTAACGATAAATTTAAGAGTAATTTGATTTTAATAAAACCTTGGCATGATTGAAGGTGAACGACCTAGGAATTTACACGCAGATAGAAGTCAAGTAGGTAATAGTATTTTACTGGGGTTATTATATGTCATATCTACAAATGGTTTTTTTATAAGTTTTTCAGGCTTTGAGTTTAATCCATCCAAGCTTTTGCTTTTGCTATTATTGCCTTTATTTAGTATAAAATTTCTCTTGAATTATAAGCTCTCTAAAAGCGACTTATACTTTTTTTTGTTTTTAATTCTGGCCATAATTTTTGCATTCGCAAAAGGAACTACAGAGAGTATTTCTGGTTTAACCAATTTCTTATTACCGTATATCTGTTACAAATTTTATACAAGAGGTGAACATTCCATTTTGAACCTAGATTTACTCTTCAAAATAATATTATTCTGGACACTGTTACATTGCATTCTAGGTTTAACACAATTCTATTTAGAAGATAGGTCTTTGATTTTTTTTGATGAAATACAAGAATGGAAGTTAAGATACGCTCAAGATTATTTTTTTAATCCTTTTGAAAACTTGACCCTTTTACCGCACGGTTTGTATAGTTACTCTTCTGTTTTTGCCATCTCTTTAATCTTTCCCTTTTTTGTTTTATTGGGTAACTATACAATGCTCAACAGAAAATATTTTTATTTACTATTCGCAATTATTTTTACCACTATTTTTGTTTGTTTTTCAAGATTTGAAATAATGTCTGCATTTTTTGGTATCGTTCTTTTTTTATTTATAATAAAGAAGAATAGAGTTAAAACCAATTCTTTGAAAATTTTTCTAATACTATTTGTTATCTTATTGATTTTGCTTGTAATGTATATTTATACAGTTTTGGGGCAATTTGGTACTGTTGGAGCGCGTATAATAACATCAGATCAATTGAACGTTCTATTTCCTAATATTGAAGACTTTATTTCCGGTGGTATTATTGAAGGTTTTAGAGATAATTTTGATATAGACGTGCCTCACAATATATACGTTTTTTCGATTTTTACTTTTGGAATCTTCTGTTCGGTTTTTTTGTTTTTATTCTTTTTGCAAATTGGATTTCATCATTATAATCTACTAAAATCTATGTCTGTTAAAACTGCTCAATCCTTTAAAAGTTTTAGAGCTTATGCGTTTGTCTCAATTTTTTATTTATATATATTTTTTCTGCGAGGTTTTGATTATTACATTTTTGATGGTTATGAAAGTATATTTTTAATTTTCTTGACTTTAATTATTTTAGATAATTATAAAAAAGAATTGGAATATTTAAAAAAAATCTAAAATCAAAAAAAAGTTTTTTAATGTATCAGATGAACATTGCAGTTTTAATGACTTGTCATAATAGAAAAGCTAAAACTTTAGAGTGTTTAAATGCACTTTTTTTTAATAGTTTACCAGAGGAATATAAACTAGAAGTTTTTTTAGTTGATGACGGTTCTACTGATGGTACCAGAGAAGCAGTTGAAAAAAACTATCCTAGCGTAAAAATAATCAAGGGAGATGGGAATCTTTATTGGAACCAAGGGATGCGTCTGGCCTGGAAAACTGCCGCGGACACGCGTAATTATGATTTTTACCTATGGTTGAATGATGATACGCTATTGGACTTTAATGCTATTACAGAATTACTAAGTACCTTCTGGGAAATTAATGATAGACAAGATGAAGAGGGAATAATCACCGGTGCTTGTAGAGCTGCAGTAGATCAAAATGATTTTTCATATGGTGGAAGAACAGAGGCCGGACCGGTAATTCCTGATGGTACCTTACAATCCTGCACTTATATTAATGGTAATGCCGTACTCATTTCAAAGTCTGTTTTTTATAAATTGGGTAATTTATCTCCAGATTATACTCATGGAATGGGTGATTTTGATTATAGTTTAAGGGCAAGAGAATTAAATATTAAATGTTATACTACTAAAAATTATATAGCAACTTGCCCACCTAATGAAGGGGTTCCTGATTGGTGTAATCCCAATATTGCTTTAAAAAGAAGATGGGCAATGTTATTTAAACCTTTAGGTCTTAATCTTCCTGAATACAAAATATTTAGAAAAAAATTTTGGGGTAATCAATGGAGGCTTGATGTCCTCAAGGTTTACGTAAAAGTTCTTTTTCCAAGTTATTATTCAAAAGTCTCCAGATATAAGTGAGCTTAAATCACATCCTGTCATTATTATTAACAGATGTGAATAGATATTTCATAATCAATAAAATGTTACAAGTTTTTTTTGGGCCTTTTGTCCATTATACACAAGAAACACGTAATTGCTTAATCTTTAGACAAAAGAATGAATCTAAAAATACATTTGCACTTAATGTTTATAAGTTATTTTTCTCTGTAAAATGAAAAAATTAAAAAAAGTACTTTTCATTTTACATGCCCCTCCACCGGTCCACGGCTCTTCAATGGTTGGGGGATTTATAAGGAATAGTACAAGAGTTAATACGGTATTTAATGCTCGCTATATTAATCTTGGGACTTCCAAAAATATAGATGAAATAGGGAAAGGTGGTTTTCAAAAGGTATTAAGATACTTAAATATTCTTTTTAAAGTTTTAAAGCAATTGGTAATTTTTAAGCCTAATGTATGTTATTTGGCTATAAGCGCTAAGGGGGCTGCATTTTATAAGGATGCTTTGGTAGCTTTGGTGATAAAAAGTTTAGGTTTTAAGATTATCTATCATTTTCATAATAAAGGTGTTTCTGAAAATCAAGGAAAGAGGTTTGATGATCTTTTATATTCATGGGTTTTTAGGAACACTTACGCCATACTATTGTCTCAACATCTTTATTATGATATTAAAAAGTATTTTTCAAAAAATAGGGTTTTCTATTGTCCTAACGGAATACCTAAACTAAAAAAAAATGATCTAAAATTTAGGATCAAAAATAATAATGATTCCATTCAGCTGCTGTTTTTATCCAACTTAATAGAATCAAAAGGAGTGTTTATTCTTTTAGATGCTTTAAAAATTTTAAAAGAAACGACACAATCTTTTAATTGTGTATTTGTTGGAGGAGAAGGAGATGTTTCGGAGCATCAGTTTAATGAGTATGTTAAAAAACTAGAGCTTTCAGATCACGTTCAATATCTTGGGAAAAAGTATGGATCAGATAAAAATGAGGTGTTTTTAGCTGCTGACATATTTATTTTCCCAACATTCTATCATAATGAAACATTTGGATTGGTAAATTTAGAAGCTATGCAATATTCACTACCTGTTATTTCTACACCTGAAGGAGGTATACCAGATGTAATAGATGATGGTGAATCAGGCTTTCTAGTACCTCAAAAAGACACAAAAGCATTAGCTGAGAAGATTGAGCAGCTCATTAAGGATCCAATTTTGAGGATGACAATGGGTGCAAAGGGAAATAGAAAATATGAGAAAGAATTTACACTGAGTATTTTTGAAACCCGATTAGTTAATATTCTATCAAAAGTAGTACTATAAAAGCAAATGAATTTTAAACTAGCGCCAATTTGTTTATTTACTTATAATAGATACCACGAAACTATAAAAACTGTAGAAGCTTTACAGCGAAATTACTTGGCTAAGGATAGTGAGTTGTATGTTTTTTCGGATGGTCCTAAAAATGAAAGTACAAAAACCCAAGTAGAAGAAGTAAGGGCTTACTTGAGCGAAATAAGAGGATTTAAAAGCATTAAAATTTATGAGTCATCTGAAAATAAGGGTTTGGCGAATTCAATTATTCAAGGTGTGTCTAAAGTGTTAAAGGATCACGGTAGTGTTATCGTGTTAGAAGATGATTTAATTACTTCGCCTAATTTTTTAGATTTTATGAATCAGGCTTTAACCTTTTATACTAATAAGGATAAAGTTTTCAGTATTTCTGGGTATACAATGAATTTAAAAGCGCTCAAAGATGAGACGAGGGACTTTTATTTAGGTTATCGGGCTTCCTCCTGGGGCTGGGCAACATGGGAAAATAGATGGAATGAAATCGATTGGGATGTTGATGATTACAAAGAATTTAAATGGAATATTCTCAGGCAAATAGATTTTATGAGGGGGGGCTCTGATATGCCCCGAATGTTATGGAGGCAAATGAATAACCAAATTGATTCGTGGGCAATTCGATGGTGTTATCATCAATTTAAAAATGATTTATTAACTGTTTTTCCTGTAAAGTCTAAAGTCCAGAATATTGGTTTTGGAGAAATGGCCACACATACGAAAAAACAAAAAAATATTTTTACTTACCTTGATACAGGCGTCCAAATAGATTTTGAATTCAATTCATCTATGGAATTTAATAAAACTTTACTTCAGGAATTTAGAAGTCAATTCTCTGTAATTAAGAGGATTAAAAACAGACTACTGTAGTTATGAGATTTTAATAATATTAGTGTTTAGTTAGAGGAATGTATTAGATTATGATATTATCACAAGAAAAATTTATTTCTATAAATATTTCTATTGGATCTTATTCAACTATTTTGGAAGAATTAAAAGAGTTGGGAGCATCTAGAAAATCCTCTTATGTGTGCGTGGCAAATGTGCATATGTTGATCGAAGCATTTACGCATCCCGAATTTGCTAATATAGTAAACGCTGGTCATATAGTCACACCTGACGGGATGCCATTAGCGAAAGGAATACAATTCTTATACGGGTATAAACAAGATCGAGTTGCCGGTATGGATTTATTACCCGATTTACTTCAAATTTCCAAAAAAGCGGGTCTGAAGGTATTTTTCTACGGGGGAACACAAAATATGTTGAACAAAACTCAAGCCTTTTGTGAAACGGAATTTCCAGGTCTTAAACTAGTGGGGATGATTAGTCCACCCTTTAGAGAGGTTAGCCTAATTGAAGAAAATGAATATATTGAAAAAATAAATGCCAGTCATGCCAATTTTGTATTTGTAGCGTTGGGGTGTCCCAAACAAGAAAAATGGATGGCTTCAATGAAAGGTAAAATTAACGCTTGTATGATAGGGATTGGAGGAGCTTTGCCTGTGATGATCGGTATGCAAAAGCGTGCGCCAAGCTGGATGCAAAAAGCGTCTCTTGAATGGCTGTATAGAATGGTACAGGAACCTAAACGGTTATTTAAAAGGTATTTTTATACCAATTCTTTATTTCTCTATCTCTTTTTAAAAGAGCTCTTAATAACAAAATTTAAGAAAAAATAATTTTTATAGCGAAGTATTCTAGAATTACAAACTACATTAATAGCTGTAGCTATTTTTAATATTCTCAAAAGGATTAATAGAATTGTATAACAAACTGTAAATGAAACGAATACTTGTCACCGGAGGCGCCGGATTTATTGGTTCGCATTTATGTAAACGTCTTTTATGTGAAGGCCATGAAGTCATTTGTTTAGATAATTATTTTACCGGGAGTAAATCAAATATTATTCAACTGCTTGACCATCCCTATTTTGAGTTAGTAAGGCATGATGTCACCGAACCTTACTATGCTGAAGTGGATGAAATTTACAATCTGGCCTGTCCTGCAAGCCCGGTGCATTACCAGTACAACCCTATTAAAACGATGAAGACTTCGGTTATCGGAGCGATTAATATGCTGGGACTTGCCAAACGGGTAAAGGCTAAAATTTTACAGGCCAGCACTTCTGAAGTCTATGGCGATCCCATAGTACACCCGCAAACCGAAAGCTATTGGGGGAATGTAAATCCCATAGGCCCGCGCTCGTGTTATGATGAGGGGAAACGCTGTGCCGAAACCTTATTTGTAGATTATCATCGTCAGAATCATGTAGCGATTAAAATCGCACGTATTTTTAATACCTACGGTCCTCATATGCATCCTCAGGATGGGCGTGTGGTCTCTAATTTTATCGTACAGGCGCTAAAGGGAGAAGCTATCACTATTTTTGGTGATGGTACGCAAACGCGCTCGTTTCAATATGTAGATGATCTTATTGAAGGCTTAATACGGTTAATGGCCAGTGATGTTAGTTTTACAGGTCCTGTTAATATTGGAAATGCACAAGAATTCACAATGATAGAACTGGCAGAAACTATTTTGAGTATTACGGGTTCAACATCTCAAATACGATTTATGCCCTTACCTCAGGATGATCCAAAGCAAAGACAACCCGATGTTTCCTTAGCTTATGCAAATTTAAATAATTGGAAAGCTCAAATAGATCTTGAAACCGGTCTCTATAATACAATTGGGTACTTTAATGAACTACTAAAATAATTTAATAGTTATTAAACATTAATTCATTTTGAAGTTCATGATATACTACTTAACAGTGTATTTTAAATAATCTTATAATTAACTAGACTTGCGTTTTTCAAAATATACGATTCCGATATCTATTGTAATTCATTTGACACTTATCAATGGAATTCTGGGATTTTTTGTACCCGAAACCTATCTGAATTTTTGGGCTATTGTGTACTTTAATTGTTCATGGCTTTTAAGTACCTATTGGCTTAATTTTTATCCTACTGCGCGCAAAGAACGTTTTTGGGATAACTTCCACCGATTTGTACAATTGTTATTGGTTTTTGGGTTGGCATTTTTTGCCTGGTTTGGCTTTCGAAGAGCCGGGATCACAGCCTCTGGAAATCCGTCTTTTGCATTGGCCGTTATTTATGTATGTCTTTTAGTCTATCGTATTTCCTTTTTTTGGGCGCGTAGCAGCTACCGTGAGATGGGTGGGAATCAGGTCAATGTTGTGGTAATAGGACGCGACCGAAATTTAAAAAAATTACGTAGTGTATTTGATGAAGGCGATTTGGGGTATCGTTATAAGGGGTATTTTGATAATCAACATTCACAAAGTCCTACCTATCTGGGCAAAATAGAAGAATGTTTTCAGTATGTATTAAACTACAATATCGATCAGATTTTTTGTACTGTTTCCCGATTGTCACAGGCAGAACTGCTTAATCTGATGGCTTTTGCAGATAACAATATGAAAAAGCTGAAAATCATTCCCGATAATAAAGAGATATTTACCCGGGCGATGACCATTGAGATGTATAAATCTGTGCCCGTCTTAAATATGCGGGAATTGCCTTTAGATACCCTCTGGGCGCACTGGTCGAAGCGTGTATTTGATGTTGTATTTTCACTGCTGGTCATAGTAGGCATCTTGTCGTGGTTGAGCCCTATTATTTTTATCTTGCAACA
>TARA_R110002012_G_scaffold71330_1_pt1 | contig 19846 bp, 19 predicted proteins | sample TARA_R110002012 | Tara Oceans TARA_R110002012 (sample SAMEA4396515) | marine metagenome | biome: Westerlies Biome; feature: [DCM] deep chlorophyll maximum layer (ENVO:01000326); material: water (ENVO:00002006), including particulate matter (ENVO:01000060) such as... | depth 40 m | reverse complement strand
CGCATCGGCAATTTCCCCGTCGAGTATTTTTAATGAGGTCACGGCATTATCTGCCAATTCAGTAGTACCAATTCCTCCATCGGCAACGTCCAAAGTATAGGGGTCTGTAGTTTCACCTGCGCCGTTTCGTATCAATGATCCATTTAATGTGGCATCTATCACCTCATTCCCAACGATACTGTCCAGTTGGGTGTTCAATAGATCGGAACGGTTAACAAAGTTCCAGGCACTGCCATTGTACATAAAAATATCTCCAGTATTGGTGCCATCTACAAAATTTCTTAATCCAATTGACCTATCTGCCAATTTAATGTTTGTTATTGACCTATCGACTAGTTTGTCTCCACTGACAGTTTTGTCAAAAATATTGGCTCCTGTAATTCTTCCAACCTCAAAGTTATAATTCAGTGTTCCGTTCACTTCTTCTTGAGTAATTATTACCGTGCTGTCCCTGGCCTGTGGATTTATAAGTCTTAAAAAATCCGCACGGGTACTCGTGGTAAAGGAGTTGTCCAGCGCTTCACAAATATTGATCCATTGCGTACCGTTGTAATAATGCAAACAATCTTGATCGGTATTGTACACCATGGCGCCGGGCAAAGGGTTGATCACGCTCATTTGGGCGTCGGTTACCCGGGTGATCACCAAAACGCGGGTGGGACTTTCCAGTTCGAGTACCGAAGCTGGGTGCAGGTTCTGTGGGTTGTTACCGATTTTTACCTGCGCCTTTAGCGAATTGATCAGTAGTAGGCCTATGATCAAGTAGACAATTGAAGTTTTCACAGTGTTTGTTATTTGAGGATTTTCCAAACGTAAAAAACAAATCTAAACTTATGTTTTAATATCTTTAATAAATACCGTCAAAACACGAAATTCACGGTTGAACGGAATTGGCCGTGATTTATTTGTCGGACATAGAATTAACAAAAGTTTAGAACGTCTTAATTTTTTTTATCGCCTTCAAGGGTTTTCTTTAACTTATATTAAACACCAACAAATGAAAAATACTTTTTTGATATTGTTCTCTTTATTGATTTCGGGCTGGTCCTTGGCACAGGATTCCCGTGAGATGTTAAGGGGTAAAGTGCTTTACAGAAGCTCCAATGTGGCCAACGAGAACGTTATCAACTCTACCAGTGGCCAAGCCACCATCACCAACGATAACGGAGAGTTTATTATACCGGTCAAGGAAGGAGATCAGCTGGTTTTTACGGCGATCAACTATCAACTGGAAATTATAGAGATCACCCCCGAAATATTGGCCAACAACCGCTTGGTGGTCGAGGTGGATGAAAAAGTGCAGGAATTGGACGAAGTGGTGGTGACCCCCGAAAACCAAGAACGTTTCCTTCAGGTAAAGAACGAAGATTTTAAGGAGTTCGATTACGGCATTGACCGAGGGACCGAGGTGGAAAACGTAGCCAACTCGCAGATAACACGAGGCATGAAGGATGGACTCAACTTTGTGAACATTTTCAAGGCTTTGTTCCGATCACAGGAGGCTAACGGCCAGCAAAGAGCCCCGCTTAAAGTGAGCGAAGTGCTCCGACATGTGTACGACGATGAGTTTTTTGTGGTGGACCTACGCTTGCCACAGGATAAAATCGATGCCTTTCTCTTGTATTGTGACGATAAAATACCTTCCCAAACCCTGCTCCGAAAAGAAAACGAGTTTCAACTGATCGATTTTCTGGTGACCCAGAGCAAGGACTATTTGGCAACCTTGGAAGAGTAATGAAAGGATTCTTTCTTGTATTGGTTTGTTTGGTCGCCCATTGGGGTTTTTCCCAAGAAGGTGATGGCAAAGTTTTGCAAGGAAGGGTTACCAGTACGGACAAGGATGTGGTGGGCGTAGTGGTCCAGAATATCACCACCAAAGATGCTGTGATCACTAATTTTGAAGGGGATTTTGCCATTAATGTCCGTGTTAACGATACTTTGGTGTTCTCTGCGGTCCATTTTTTGAAGAAATCCTTGCCGGTTACCGAAACCCTGTACCGATCCAACTTTGTTGAAGTGCCCATGCAGGAATTTGTGAACCAATTAAGGGAAGTGGTGGTTACGCCATATAATTTAACGGGAGACCTTACCCGCGATGTTGATCGGGTAACATTGGAAAAAGACGTGAGCGCAGAAGCCTTGAACTTGCCCAATGCCCATAAGCGCTTGCCAACACAGAGCGAAAGAAAATTACAGGAGGCCTCGGCCATGCGTGTAAGCGGTGGGGGTGGTTATGGTGGTGCAGGCGGTGCGCTTTCCCTTAACCCTGTTATCAATGCAATTACCGGACGCACCAAAATGTTGAAGAACCGAGTGAAAGTGGATAAAACTTATGCCCAAACACAACAGGTACAAAGTTTTTATGCGGATTCCCTTTTTGTGACCACGCTTAAGATTCCTATGGAAAAAATTGATGATTTTATGTACTTCTGTGAGGTGGATGAAAAGTTTCAGTCAGCCATACAATCGCAGGATAAATTGAGGATATGGGATATGATGTTGCAGAAAAGCAGGGCCTATCGCGCCAACAACGATTTGGATTGATTTTTTAGGAGTTAGGAGTTAGGAGTCAGGAGTCAGGAGTCAGGAGTTAAGAGTTAGGAGTTAAGAGTTAGGAGTTCGGAGTCTGGTGTTTGATGTCAGTAGGCAGTCTGCAATAACTACTGTTTTTGATCTTTTGGAATTTGATGTTTGAATTTGAACTTGTCACATTGAGCGCAGTCGAAATGTTTTAAAATTAGTTTGGCAGGTAAATTGCAGAAAGTTATCTAAAACTGTAACATTGTTGCACCATTTAAAGTCTTATAACATATGATGAAATTGATAAAAGCAAGAACGATGGTTTTACCTTTGGTACTATTGTTGTTCTTGTCTTTCTCATCCGCCCATAAATTTTACGTAAGCGTCACCAACATAGTTTATTCGGAGGAGGATAGCGCTTTTCAGATCACCAGTCGGGTTTTTATAGATGACCTCGACAAACTGCTCAAGGAACGGTATGGCGTGGAAGCCAAGCTGGCCACACCCAACGAATCAAAAATAGCTGAAGAATATATCGAGAAATACTTTAGGACCAAGTTTGTGGTGGAAATGGACGGCAAAATAGTTGCCTATAATTTTTTGGGCAAACGGTATGATAACGATGTGGTCATCTGCTACCTCGAAATCCCCAATGTAGATTTATCCGAAGTAAAACAAATGTCCGTACAGAACGAAGTGCTCACGGATTTGTTCGACGAACAGAAAAACGTGGTCCATGTGAAGTGGAAAGGCAATAAAAAAAGTTTTGTACTGATTCGTGAGAACAATAAAGGAATGTTAAACTTATGACGTATTCTTAACAATTGGTTAAAATATGTTATTTTTCACCGCTATAAAATCAGATATAAAAATGAACAGATTCAAGTATTGCTTCGCTTCCGTGTTGTTCCTTTTTGGAGCCGTGGTCATGGCGCAAGAAGAGGGAGACGTTAAAGAAGAACGGGAGCCCGGACATTACAACCAAAGTAAATTTAAACAATTGTACGAGGAGTTTTCAACTCCAAATACATACCGGTCCGCCTCAGGTGCGCCCGGTCCCGATTATTATCAGCAGCAGGCAGATTATGTCATGGACATTCAGCTGGATGATAAAAATGCCAAAATCAACGGAGAGGAAACCATTACCTATCACAACAATTCCCCGGACGATTTGGAATTTCTTTGGGTACAGCTAGATCAGAATGTACGTGCGAAGGATTCAAAATCACCACTCCGCAACGGAAATGGCGTAAACATAGCCTATACTGCAGGCAACTTTGCCGAAACATACATCAATGAGCCTTTTGATGGTGGTTTTAATATTATGTCGGTAACGGATGAAAGTGGAAAACCGTTGTCCTACACCATCAACCAGACCATGATGCGTATCAATATTCCAGAAGCACTAAAAAGTGGGGAAAAGATTTCGTTCTCCATTAAGTGGTGGTACAATATTCCCGACCATACCGTAAACAGGGCACGTTCGGGCTTCGAGTACTTTCCAAAAGATGGAAACCGAGCCTACGTAATTGCACAGTTCTTCCCAAGAATGGCTGTTTACAGTGATGTGGAAGGTTGGCAAAACCATCAGTTCTGGGGAAGCGGAGAGTTTGCATTGCCATTTGGTAATTATGATGTGAGCATTACCGTTCCTGCAGACCACGTTTTGGATGCTACAGGAGAGCTTCAAAACCGTGATGAGGTTTTCTCCAAAGAAATGATGAAGCGCTACAAGCAAGCCAAAAAGTCGTACGACAAGCCAGTGCTTATTGTAACCCAAGAAGAAGCGGAAGCTGCCGAAAAAGGTTTTGCTACCGATACCAAAACTTGGAAGTTCAAGGCAACTAACGTTAGGGATTACGGATTTGCAACATCCAGAAAATTTATCTGGGACATGCAAGCCGTTAAAATAGGCAGCAAAGATGTAATGGCGGTATCGCTTTATCCAAAAGAAGGTAACCCACTTTGGGAAGAGCAATCTACCAAAGCGGTTGCACAAACCTTGATAACCTATTCAAAGCATACCTTTGATTACCCTTACCACAAAGCCATCTCCGTGCATGCGAAGAACCAAGGTATGGAATACCCAATGATCTGCTGGAACTACGGACGTCCAAACGAGGATGGAACATATTCCGATAGGGTCAAATACGGAATGATCAGTGTGATCATCCACGAAGTAGGTCACAACTTCTTCCCAATGATTGTCAACTCCGATGAGCGTCAGTGGGGATGGATGGACGAAGGTTTGGATACCTTTATGCAATATTTGGCAGAGCAAGAATTTGGAGAGAACAATCCAGATGTCATCGCGCCAAACGAAAAGTACCCTTCAAGAAGAGGTGACCCGGCCAAAATTGTTCCTTATATGGCAGGTGATCAAAGCTATATTTCACCGATCATGTCCAATCCGGAAAATGTGTATCAGCTAGGGCCAAACGCTTATGCGAAACCAGCTACGGCACTTAACATCCTTAGGGAGACTGTAATGGGAGAGGAATTGTTCGACCATGCTTTCAAGACCTACGCACAACGTTGGATGTTCAAACACCCGACCCCGGAGGATTTCTTCCGTACCATGGAGGATGCTTCCGCAGTGGATTTGGATTGGTATTGGAGAGGATGGTTCTATACTACCGATTATGTTGATATCGGCGTCTCAGGAGTCAAAAAATACTATGTGTCCAACAAGCCTACCAAGGAAATGGAAAAATATATGGCCGATAGGAACCTTACCGAGGCCGACCTTCCACCATTGGTATACTTGGCCGAAGAGGACAGTGAAGACTTTGAACCAGAGCTCAAGGGCAAATCTCCAACAGAGACTTCCCAGAACCTTAAGGAGTTTATGATGGACAATATGTCCGAGGCCGAAAGGGCCCAGGTCAAAGAGCCAAAGTATTTTTACGAAATCACTTTTGACAAGCCTGGAGGTATTCCAATGCCATTGATCGTGGAGTACACCTATGCCGATGGCACCACCGAGAACGTTACCTATCCTCCGGAAATCTGGAGAAAGAACGATGCCGAGGTAAAGCGAGTGATGGCGACCGAGAAAGAATTGGTAGGCATCGTGGTAGATCCAAAATTGGAAACTGCCGATATTGATACCACCAACAACTCTTGGCCCAAGAAAGACGAGAAGTCTGACTTTGATCAGTTCAAGGAAAATATCAAAGGAAAATAGTAAAAGAAAAAACTATGTTAAGAGCCTCGTGATTTCACGGGGCTTTTTTTATTTTGAACCCAACTTCTGATTATATTTGTGCCATGCAATTTCTATTCATAAGCGGAGCCGAGATTTTTTTCATCCTATTTATAGTGGTGATGGTGTTCGGTGCGGATAAGATTCCTGGAATAGCCAGAGGGCTGGGTAAAGGAATGCGTCAACTCAAGGACGCCACGGACGATATTAAACGTGAAATCCAAAAGAGTACCGATGTGGATACGGACTTTACCAAAAATATCCGTAAAGAAATCGATGATGTAAAAAAGAACGTGAACGAAGTTTCCGGCTCCATCAAACGAGACCTCAACAAGAAATAGATTCCTATGTTGGAAAAGTTGCTCAAATGGGATAGGGACACTTTTGTTTATCTCAATGGTTTGGGCATAGAGGAATACGATATATTTTGGTCCACGGTCACCAATATCTCCACTTGGATACCTCTTTTTATTCTGTTTTTGATATTGTTTTTCCTCAAATTCCCCAAAAAAGAAGCGCTCTACATGTTCTTTACTGTTTTGGGCTTGGCTGTTTTTATTACCCTGATTACACATATTACAAAGATTTCGGTAGCAAGGTTAAGACCCAACAATACTGAAGAAATAAACACCCTGATCCGTATTCTTAAGAGCCCAACGGACTATAGCTTTTTCTCGGGTCATGCCTCCAGTTCGTTTTCCATAACCACCTTAATAGTTCTGTTTCTGAGAAAAAAAGCGAAATGGGCGGTATTATTTTTTATTTGGCCCGTGGTGTTTACGTTGAGCCGTATCTATGTGGGAGTACATTATCCTTTTGATATTTTGGTGGGCACCATAGTGGGGGTATTGAGTGGAGTTTTATTCTTTCGGCTTTACCAACGTTTTATAGCACCCGACTCAAGGTCAGTCCGTCTCTAATGGGCAACAAAACTGTTTCTACCCGAGGGTCTTCTTTTAACTTTTGATTGTACTCCAGGAGCGCAGCCGTCGCCTTGTCCGATTTTTGCAAAGGTTCCACTACCTTCCCGGACCACAGTACATTGTCCGATAGTATTACGCTGCCCGGTTTTGTTTTTTTGATCACCGTTTCAAAATACGCATCGTAGTTTACCTTTTGCGCATCAATAAAAACAAGGTCAAACGTCTGGTTTAAACTGGGAACAATTTCCAAAGCATCTCCAATGTGTTGCTTGATTCGAGACCCAAATCCACTTTTGTCAAAATATTTGCATTGTATTTCTTGCAGCTCTTCGTTCACCTCAACCGTATGCAGTTCACCATCTTTTTGAAGCCCCTCGGCCAAACACAAGGCCGAATAACCTGTGTAGGTGCCTACTTCCAAAATATATTTTGGATTGATGATTTTGGACAACATACTCAATACCCTGCCCTGAAAATGTCCTGTGATCATTCTGGGCTGAATCACTTTTAAATGGGTTTCACGGGTAAGTTCCTGCAACAATTCAGGTTCGTCCTGCGAACTGTTGGCAATGTAACTCTCCAAAATGGGCGATAGGAATTGCATGATATATTTTTCGCAAAAATATAGAAAAGAACTACATTGGAACAAGGTTTAAAAACTGTTGTGTTTTGATATTAAATTCGTCAGTTTGAAAATTTTTTGGTGTTGAACCCTTCGACTATGCTCAGGATAAACTAAAGTCGAAACCAAAGAAAATTGTTTCGAGAACTGAATTTTAGCCTCAAAAACCTATTCTCGATATAAAATCCTTTGCAGGATTTCACTCGAATTGACGGTTTTTGTAAAATCCGGCTAATCTCACAACAAACCGATGAAAACAAAATTTGAATATCCCTAATCAATCAAATAGACAATATCATTGTCAGGTCGAGCGCAGTCGAGACCTCATTTTAAGATGTTAGGTTGAAACAACCTCTCGACTGCGCTCGAGGAGACAACATCTTATGATTGATTATGGGGAATCAGTAAACAAAAACTTTCCATGGCGTTACCAAAGGTAAATATACGAACGGCAACAATGGACGACCTTCCCGTGCTGCTGAATTTTGAACAGGAAATAATAAAGGCAGAACGACCTTTTGATGTTACCATAAAAGAAGAACCCATTAGTTATTACGATATTGGCGAGATGATCCAAGACCCTAAAGCACAAGTTGTAGTGGCAGAGGTTGAAGATAAAATTGTGGCCTCTGGCTATGCCATTGCCAAAAAGGCCAGGCATTATTTGGATCATGAGTTTTATGCCTATCTTGGTTTTATGTACACCGATGAGGATTATCGCGGTATGGGAATCAATGCCATGATCGTGGAAGAACTTAAAAATTGGTCGAATCAAAAAGGCTTTAAAGAAATCAGGTTGACGGTGTACAACGAAAACCTTCCGGCCATCAAAGCGTATGAGAAAGTAGGTTTTAAAAAACATATCATCGAAATGCGATTGGAGTAGCTTTCTTTTCCTTTAATTACTTGTACAAATCGTATTTTTGAGGCAAACCAAAGCGAATGACGTTCCAAAATACACTCGAATTTGCCAAAAAGCTGGATGCAGCTGATTCCCTTGCCCCCTATAGAAAAGAATTTCACTATCCACAGGTCAATGGAAAGGACGTGATCTATTTTACGGGAAATTCCTTGGGGCTTCAACCCAAACGCACACAAAAATTTGTGGACGATGTTATGAAAGATTGGCGGGAACTGGCCGTGGAAGGCCATTTTTATGCCGATAAACCTTGGTGGGATTATCATGAGAGACTTGCAGAGGGCCTGGGCAAAGTGGTAGGTGCCAAACCTGAAGAAATTTCGGTGATGAACACACTTACGGTCAACCTTCATTTGTTGATGGTATCCTTTTACCGACCCACCGATAAACGCTTCAAAATTATATGCGAGGAAAAAGCATTTCCATCCGATCAATATATGTTGCAAAGTCAGGTGCGCTATCATGGATTGGACCCGAAAGACGCCATTGTTGAGGTAAAAAAGCGGGAAGGAGAGCATGCATGGCGCACGGAGGACATCGTACAAAAAATCAATGAAACGGGTGACGAGCTGGCCTTGGTGTTGATGGGCGGGGTGAACTATTACAACGGTCAAGTGCTGGATATGAAGGCCATCACCAAAGCAGGAAAAGATGTAGGTGCTTATGTAGGCTGGGATTTGGCCCACGGGGTAGGAAACATCAAATTGAAGCTGCACGATTGGGACGCCGATTTCGCTGCGTGGTGCAGTTACAAATACATGAACAGCGGCCCTGGGAACGCATCGGGCATCTTTATCCATGAAAGACATTTGGGAAAGGAAGATATCCCCCGTTTTGAAGGATGGTGGGGTACTAAAAAGGAGACTCGTTTTTTAATGAAACCAGAGTTCGACCCTATTGAAACAGCCGATGCGTGGCAGTTGAGCAATCCGCCCATACTTTCCGTTGCGCCTTATTTGGCCTCTCTGGAAATATTTGATGAGGTGGGTATGGATGCGCTTATCAAAAAACAAAAAACGATTGTCGACTATCTGGAATTTGTGCTACGTGAAATCGACAAGGAAGTGGACAGCACCTTCGAAATCATTACTCCTGAGGCCAGAGGTTGCCAGCTTTCCGTGTTTTTGCATGGGGAAGGGAAATCCATCTTCGATTATTTAATGAAAAACGGTGTCATTACCGATTGGAGAGAACCGAACGTTATTCGATTGGCCCCTGCGCCCCTCTATTGTTCGTATGAGGATATGTATTGTTTTGGGCAGATATTAAAAGCAGGAATTCAGGGCAAATAAGCACAAACACAAAATGAACCGACCAAACCCAATCATTATATGAAATCCTTATGGCTCATTCTGTCCAATCCAAGGTATTTTGGGGTGGCCTGGGTTTTTACCAGTATCAATATTTGGTTTGGTACTTGGGCCATTTATATCCCCACCGTAAAGGATAAACTGGGCATAGATAAGGCCGATTTGGGGATTGCCCTGTTTTGTTTGTCCCTTGGGGTTTTCACCATTTTTCCCGTAGCTTCCAAGATTATCAATAAACTTGGGGTGGGCAGGGCCTCGTGGTATGGGGTTATATTTGCTTCGGCAACCGCTATGTTGCCGCTTATGGCGCCCAATTATTATTTGTTGATGGCGGCCCTGTATCTTTTCGGAGCCAGCAACGGTTTCATCGATATCGCCATAAACACCTTGGTCACAGAGATTGAAAAGGAAGATAAACAAAACTTTATGTCCGCTGCCCACGGCTTTTTTAGTTTGGGCGGTATTTTGGTGGGGCTGGGCAGCTTTCTGATTCCCGTGATAGGAAACCCTGTGCTGCACATGGGGATTACCGTGGTTTTGGTGTTTGCTATCAATTTTTTTCTAAAAAAACATTATATCGATGTGGTGGCGGCACCTGTGGAAAAGGAACCTTTTAGCCTAAAACTATTTAAACCTTTATTGCTTTTGGGCATTATCGGATTTGTCTCCTTTGGTAGCGAAGGTGCCATTATTGATTGGAGCGCGTTATACCTTAAAGAAATGACGAAGGCGCCCGAACTGCTCATTGGAGCGGGGTTTTTGGCGTTTTCAACCACGATGACGTTGGGACGATTTTTGGGGGATGGTATCAGTGCAAAAATAGGTCCCATTAAAATAGTGGGGCTGGGTGCTTTTATCGCTGCGATTGGTTTTCTTTTGGTGCTAACACAAAACACTACTTGGTCCATTATTGGGTTTGCCCTTAATGGCCTTGGATTTTCGGTCATCGTGCCTGAGTTATTTCGAATAGGAGGTAATGTAAAGGGGGTGGATTCCTCCCAAGGGGTGGCTTTTATCGCAGGTTCGGGGTATATCGGTTTTTTGCTGGGCCCTGTAATTCTTGGATTTATTGCGGAAAGCGCCTCTTTAAATTACAGTTTTATATTGCTGTTATGCTTGGCTCTTATGGTTTTGGGGATTACTTTTTTCTTGGGCAGGAGGTGAAAGTAAGCAGTTTTTTATTAGAGTTTTGCTAACGGTCTCGACGATAAGTAGTATGAGAGAACAAGCAATTACTTATAGTATTTGCTGTAAAACGCAATTTTTACGATACTTATTTGTCTAACAACAGTTCAAGCCCCATTTTTAAATGTGCCGACCAATTGTCGTGCTTTCCTTTTACACTTATCACCTTGGCATTTTTGGATTCAAGGAAATTAACCTCATTTTCAGTTAGTTTCCCAACTCTTTGGTCATTTTCAATATAGATATATATAAGATTAGAGAGATCAGTGTCTTTTAGTAATTCGGTATATTTCTCGTCTCTATTTATGGCTGCAGCAATTTTTCGCATGTTAACTGTATAAATATTATCTGATTTTTCACCAATGATGGGTGTGATGGCATCTGATTCAAAATTAGCCTCGAATCCCTTAGAATAAGCTTCACTGACTTCTTTGGTCATATCAAGTCTACCTACCATTAATAAATATCTGTCTGCAATATTGTTATATTCAACAATAGATTTTAGACCAACCAAAGAGCCATATGACCCACCTACAACATATACTTTTTTCTTTTGTGATTTAAAATAACTTATGAGTTCAAATAAGGTTTTAGTCGTTTTTTCATTATAAATTTTTGCCTGTTCCCACGAAATTTCTTCCTTTTCTGTTTCTTCAGGATGCAGTGTTTGTGATTCACGCATATTAATAAGAAAATAGTTTTTCTCATCTATTTCACCTGTAATACTATATTTAAGTTCAAATCTATACGTTCTAAGATCATTTTCAGGCCCACCATCTATGTTTATGATTACGGTATCGCTATTAGGATTTCCAAATGAATAGCCTGAATTTATTAATGATTCAGGAATGTTTTCATATACAATTTTTATGTCTTGGTTTTTAAGAAGGCTTTTAACAACCAGCGCTTTGTATTCCCCATTTTCATCAACAAACATTCGAGGCATTAATTTTTGTTCCATTATTAGTGGCAATACGTCTTTAAAAGCTACTGTTGTCCCATCCTCATAATAAACAGGTTCAAAATCTGCAGGAGGTTCTTTTTTTAACAGTTCTTGCATAGGAAGTAAACTTAAACTTTCTGGAATAAAGGTATATTCTTGACCTTGTACTGCAAAGCACATAAGAATGCTCAGAATTAAAGTTGTTTTTTTCATCTTGTTTTGGTTTGATCAACTATTTTTTAGAATGTGTTTATAGAAATGTATTTTACATCGCTATACCCCCAAATAGGGATATTATCGATGTAAGGCATCATCCTTTAGTTATGTAAGGGGGAATCTTGAAAATATCTTTTTTGAGCTCTTTCAACCCAAAAATCAACCAGCATTCTATTCCTTATTCACCGAAAGTCCTGTAAAGTAGAGGCTCATGCCACCATCGGGGCGGTTATGCTGTTTGGCCAGCTGTAACCCTTCCACATTCACATAATCTTCCCAAGTGGAAACCAAGTTAGGCTCTTCTTGGTTAGATTTACGATAGGCCCATTCTTGAACAATGTAATCATCTTTAAAATAGAAGTCGTAGGCATCGCCGGGAGTGTAACCGCCTTCGTTGGCATACACAATGGTGAGTTTTTGCATCGGCTCTTCACTAATGGGTGCAGTGGCCTCTACCGTGTGCTCGTAGGTATAGTTGTTGGCGTCCCACATCAAATTAAAAGGAGCCATCAACCAATATCTATCGTTGATAAAGCCACCATTGGTCTTTAGGGCAATGCTGTCCATGTCTGCACGGTCATACGTCAAGGTGTCGGCACCAGAAATAGAAGTGACCATATTTGTTTTTGGCCTCCAGTCCCACTTGCGTTCAAAATGCATGGAATCCCTATCTACATTAAAGGTAAAAGTGATTTTCTCAACATCCTTCCAGTTTTCAAAACCGTGTGCTTCCGCAATACGTTCGGGAACGGTTTTTTCAGCTTCGGTGGTTTCAGTAGTTTCTTCGGACTTTTTGGAATCTGTTTTGCAAGCGGAAATCAATAATAAGGCGAACAGTCCAACGATGTAAGAGGTCTTCATATCTGGTTTTTAACCAAATATACTAGGAAAATCTGTTAATTTGCGCCCCATTTTAAAAAGCCTGAACAAATAAATCTGTTTCTGGAGTGACTTTTTTTAAAAACCTGTTTCTAATACTAATAAGTAACCCCGACAAAGCGTTTTTGGAAAAGGAAGACCTACACGTACATCTTTCTGATGAGGAATTAGTGAAACAGATTGTGGCGGACAACGACCCTATGCTTTTTGGTAAGTTGTACGACCGCTACGCGAAATTGGTGTACAACAAATGCTACGGATTCGCAAAATCTGCGGATGAGGCAGAGGATTTGACACAGGATGTGTTCCTTCAACTTTTTATCAAGCTTCGAACCTTTAAGGGGAAATCGAAATTTTCTACTTGGCTATACTCTTTTACTTATAATTTTTGTGTGAACTACGTGAATCGGAACAAACAACGGAAAATACGGGACCAATCCGTACAAGTTGAAACGTCCGAACACAAGCTTACCGAAGAAGTGCCCGATGAGAGCTTATTTGAAATGAAGGCGGACAAACTAAAAAAATGTCTGGAAATCATTTCGGTAGAGGACAAGTCCATTTTATTATTGAAATATCAAGATGGCGCCAGCATAAAAGAACTGGTCAGTTTAATGGACATAGGGGAGAGCGCGGTGAAGATGAGGCTCAAAAGAGCTAAGGAACGACTATTGGAAATCTATAATACCCTGGAATAGATGGCAAAGAAACACAAAAACCCATTTAAAGAGCTGGAGGCCTCCCTGCACGAGGCTCCGCCCGAAATGAAGCAAAAAGTGATGAATGACATTGCTGCGGCAAAGTTGATCATGGACATGGCTTCATTGTTCTCCATTAATTTGGGAGGTGCTTTGCGCAAATTGTTCCGAACCTTGGGCGAAAACTAATAAACAAACAGAACACTATAAATAAACAACAACTATGGAGACTATTAATGAATGGAAGAATGTGACCCTTGATTCCCTAGCTGGCATGGGCAAAGAGATAGCATTGGCTTTTCCCAAGATTTTGGGGGCAATCGTGATTTTATTTTTGGGTTGGATCGTCATTAAAATCGTACGCTTTCTTTTAAAGAAAATCCTGAAAATGGCCAAAATCGATGTGCTCAACGATAAAATCAATGGCATGGATGTAGCGGGCAAAGGTGACCTTAAAATAGACCTCACCAAAATAGTATTGGGCTTTGTTCGATGGTTTTTGATTTTGGTCTTTTTAATCGTGGCGGCCGATATTTTGGATTGGAAAATCATATCCCAAGAAATCGGTAACCTCTTGCATTACCTTCCACGGTTCTTTAGTGCCCTTCTCCTTTTGATGTTGGGATTCTACATCGGGAACTTTGCAAAGAAGACCATAAAGCGATTGTTCGATTCCCTCGAATTTGGAGGGTCCAATATTGTGAGCAACCTGTTTTTTTATGTAATCGTCATCTTCATGTCCATCACTGCACTCAACCAAGCCGGGGTAGACACGACCATCATTACCAACAACATTACCTTGATCTTGGGATCGTTTCTTTTGGCATTTGCTTTAGGGGTTGGATTGGGGTCCAGGGAAATTATTGCTGATTTGCTCCGATCTTTCTACACCCGAAAAACCTATGTGGTGGGCGATGCCATAGTTATTGGAGAAGACGAAGGAATCATTAAAGCCATCGATAACAATAGTCTTACTTTGGAAACCCAAGAGGGTAGATTTGTAATTCCGATCAAGGATGTAGTGTCCCAAAAAGTGCAGATAAAATCATAATCCAGGTATTGTGAAAAACAAGTGCAGAAACTTCCTTGGAATTTGATTATTTTTGAAGTCTTACAACACGTAAAAAAAATGAGTTCAAAAAAAGGAAAAGTTCAGGAATTGATCCAAGAGAAACTGTTAGAAGACCGCAAAGTATTTTTGTGGGGGCAAGTAGATGATGATTCTGCGAAACACGTAATCGACAGGTTGCTGTATTTGGATATGTTGAACAATAAAGAGATTCAATTGATTATCAATAGTCCAGGCGGGTACGTAACTTCCGGTTTTGCTATTTACGATACCATTAAACAAATAAAAAGCCCGGTATCCACGGTATGTTCTGGATTGGCGGCCTCTATGGGCTCCATTCTTTTATCCGTAGGGGAGAAGGGCAGACGGTTTATACAACCGCACGCCCGTGTCATGATTCACCAGCCAAGCGGTGGAGCAAGGGGACAGGCTTCCAATATTGAAATCCAGGCCAGGGAAATTATCAAGACCAAGGAATTGGGTGCAAAAATCTTATCTGAAAATTGTGGTCAGGACTACGATAAGGTGATGAAGGACTTTGATCGCGACTACTGGATGAGTGCCGAAGAATCGGTGGAATACGGTATTGTGGATGAAATCTTGAAATAGGATAAGACTTCGTAAAAGTGAAAAGTCCTTCGCAACGTATTGTGAAGGACTTTTTATATATAGACGCCGTAGCGGAATATTCTAAAATATATACGGCAAGAAAGGCGCCGCCAGATATTAAAGGATTGTTAAAGTCAAAATTGATCGGGCTGTGCTATTATGTTGCGGGCCCGCTCTTGCAATTCGTTTAATTCTTCCTTGCTTTTTTTCTCCAATAAACTCAACATCATCGACATCCGTTGATTGTTCTTAAAATGCGCTTTCTTTTCCTCCAAAAAGTTCCAGTAAAGCGCGTTGAACGGACAGGAATTTTCTCCCGACTTAACAGTATGACTATAGGAACATTCCTTACAATAATTGCCCATTTTATTGATGTAATTAGCGCTGCTCACATACGGTTTGGTGGCCACGAGGCCTCCGTCAGCAAATTGACTCATCCCACGGGTGTTGGTGATTTCTACCCACTCAATGGCATCCATATATACGCCCAAATACCAAGCATCTACTTCGTCAGGGTGTACTTGAGTTAGTAAGGCATAATTGCCAATCACCATCAAGCGTTGAATGTGGTGTGCGTAGGCATCATCTAAACTTTGGCCAATGGCTTTGTGCAGGCAGTTCATTTTTGTTTTGCCTGTCCAAAAGAAGTCGGGCAGGGGATTGTGGTTCTCCAATTTGTTCATTTTGGCGTATGCTGGCATTTCTTTCCAATACACGCCTCGCATATATTCGCGCCACCCCAATATCTGTCGAATGAATCCCTCCACTTGTGAAATATGGATTTGATTTTTGTGTTCGTAATAATAATCCACCACGGTACCAATAACCTCTTGTGGGGATAACATTTTGCTGTTCATGGCAAAGGACAAACGGGAATGGAACAAATATTTTTCATCGGTATGCAAAGCATCTTGGTAATCTCCAAAATGTTTCAACAAATCGGAACAGAAAAATTCTAAAAGCTCTTTGCATTCTTGGTAGGAAGTAGGCCAAGGGAAGTTTTCTGCATCAATATTCCCAAAAGTGTTTACCTCCGCCTTTTTGATTTCTTCCAATAGCTCACTTACATCTTTATTGAAGGAAAGTTCCTTTGGAATATTGGGGGAACCATCCCATTTTTTACGGTTGCTATGGTCAAAGTTCCATTTACCACCCTCCGGCTGATCGTTGTTTATCAAAATGTGGTGCTTCTTCCGCATCATCCGATAGAAGCTTTCCATCAACAATTGTTTTTTTCCTTTAAAGTGGTTTTTCAGTTCATCTCTGCTGGTGTAAAAGTGTTCTGTATCAAATACCTCTGTAGGAATAGATATCGATTCACCTATTTCTTTGAGTTGTACGTCCAGTCGGTATTCGTCGGGCAATTGGTATTCAAACTTTTCAATGTTATTTTCCGAAATAGTTGTTTTGATGAGGTCCGGCAGGTTCTGTGGATTGTTTCTATCACCAATTTTAAAGTACAGGATATTGTATCCTCTATCTTCTAAAGTGTTTGCAAAATTCCGCATCGAACTAAAAAAACCAACCACTTTTTGTACGTGATGCTTTACATAATCGGTTTCTTGCCGCATTTCGGCCATCAAATATAGTTGGTCATCATTTACTTGGTTGAACCAGCTATGGGAAAGGTTCAGCTGATCGCCAAGGATAAGTCTAAGCGTTTTCATGTGTTAAAATAAAGTGGGTTGCAACCAAAGGTTCTGGAAATTTTTGTTGGGGTCGTATCGTTCCGCCTGCCTTTGGGTGTTAAAAGTTCTATTTCTGGGGTCGTTGCCCACTCCGCTGTTGTACATCCAATTGCCCCAATTGCTGTGAACATCGTAGTCAAGGAGCATAGCTTCAAAATAGGAGGCGCCTATACGCCAATCCTGTTGTAGGTGTTTGGACCAATAACTGGCCACGTTCTGTCGGCCACGGTTGCTCATCCAACCGGTTTGTTTAAGTTCGATCATATTGGCATTTACAAAATCATCATCTGTTTGGCCATTGATCCAGTCCTGCTTTGCAGCATCGTTGGTGTGCCAATCGTATTCCTTTTCAAGGATGCCATCGATTTTAAAGATGTTGTTGCCGTGCTTTAGCGATACATATTTGAAGTAATCCCGCCATATCAGTTCAAAGACCAACCAATAGGTATCCTGATTTTTTTTGATTTCTTTTTCAAAACGCTTCACTTCCCAATAAATGGTACGAGCCGAAATACTGCCGTTGGCCAACCACGGAGATAGTTTGGAGCTGTAATCGGTGCCCACCAGGCCATTTCTGGTCTTTTTATAGAAAGCAAGCTTCTTCGAATCCCAAAAATAATGCTGCAAACGTTGCAATGCACTGTTCTCGCCTCCCTCAAAAGGAAAAGCAGACCTATGGTCGGTTTTAAAACTGGAAAAGCCAAGTGTTTCCAATGTTGGAATTTCAGTATTTAATTCTACTTTATTATCGGTGGGCTTTGGAGCGGGTTTGTCAAAACAGGGCCTCACTAGGGTATGCTTCTCGCACTTTTTACGGAAAACCGTAAACACCTGTGGAATTTGATCATAGGAATCAAAAGGAACGTCTTCTGGATGAAAAAGGAACTGGTCAAAGGTTTTCTGAAAGCTTACCGCCTTGGGTGTACGATTCTCAACTTCTTGAATCACATGGTTTTCTTCGGAAGTCCATTCATTTTGAAGAAAAATATGGTCAATGTTGAACTGTTTCACCAACTCCGGAATGATATCCTCGGGTTTATACTGATAAATGAGCAAGGTGATGTTCAGCTGCTCCAAATTCTTTTTGAGTTGATGCACCGTCTCCAACAGAAACTTGGCTCTAAAGCGCTCCATTTTCTTGAAACCAAAGGGATTGATTTGAAAATGTCTCGGGTCAAAAAAGTACACGGCAATGATTTTATCGGACTTTGCTGCTGAGTGTAAAGCTTCGTTGTCATGTACCCTTAGATTATTCCCGAACCAAATGAGGCTAGTCTCCATACTTGTTTTTGTTTTTTCTGCACCGATCGCTACAATAAATTACTTGGTCCCAATCTTTGGCCCATTTCTTTCGCCACGTAAAGGGGCGTTCGCATATTGGGCATGTTTTTGTGGGTAGATGTGGTTTTTTGTGCGTCAACCTAAAATTATTGTTTAATAAAAATAATAAAAAATTAAACAAAAATGAATCAGGTGAGGTGAAAGCTGCGAAACAAAGCAGTTTACCGATCAAAATGCTTATTTTTATTGCTTTAATCAGAATTAAGCCCATTGGGCATTTATGGCACAGACTCCAAAAAACATAGCCATCATCGGTTCCGGATTGGTGGGCTCCCTACTGGCAATATATCTTCGAAGAATTGGGCATCAGGTTACCGTTTTTGACAGAAGACCCGATATACGGACCATTAAATTTTCGGGAAGATCCATCAACCTTGCCATGAGCAATAGGGGGTGGCGTTCCTTGGACGCGGTAGGTATTGGCGACAGAATCAAGGATTTGGCGATACCCTTGGACAAAAGGGCCATGCACGTGAATGATAAACCTATGTATTTTCAGAAGTACGGTAAGGATGGCGAAGCCATTTGGTCGATTTCGCGAGGTATGCTAAACAAACGTATGATCGATCTGGCGGAAGAAGAAGGTGCCATCTTTCGGTTCAATGAAAAGGTTTGGGATGTGAATTTGCCCGATGCCAAAATATATACCGGAGAGGCCGAGAAAAGTGCATGGAGGGAGTACGATTTTGATTTGATTTTTGGTTGTGATGGTGCGTTTTCTCGAGTACGCCATAAAATGCAACGTCGTAGCCGTTTCAATTATTCCCAAAATTTTATCGATGTGGGTTACAAAGAGCTTACCATTCCCGCCAATGAAGATGGTACTCATAAGTTGGACAAAAATTCATTTCACATTTGGCCAAGGGGAGAGTTTATGCTCATTGCTATGCCTAATATTGATGGCAGTTTTACCTGTACCTTGTTTTTGCCTTTTGAAGGAGAAGTTTCTTTTGAAAGTATTAAAACCGAAGATCAGGCGAGGGAGTTTTTTAAGAAATACTTCCCCAATGTCCGGAAAGAAATTGAAGATTTGACCAAAGACTTTTTTAATAATCCGACCAGTGCCATGGTGACCATGAAATGTTATCCTTGGACCTATTGGGACAAAGTAGCTTTGGTCGGTGATTCTGCCCACGCAATTGTGCCGTTTTATGGCCAAGGGATGAATGCAGGTTTTGAGGATATTTATGTGCTCAACCAATTAATGGAGAAACATGGTGATGATTGGGAGACTATTTTTTCCAAATACCAAGAGGAGCGAAAGCCGAATGCCGATGCCATCGCGGAACTAAGTTATAGAAACTTTGTGGAAATGAGCAGTAAAACCGCGGATCCAAAGTTCTTGCTACAGAAAAAGATTGAAAAGCATTTTGCAAACCAATATCCCAAAAAGTGGGTTCCGGTTTATAGCCGTGTTACCTTCTCCGATAGGCCCTATGCAGAGGCATTGGCCATTGGTGACCGACAGGAAGCGATTATGCAAAAAGTAATGCAACTCCCCAATATTGAAGAAAAATGGGATTCTAAAGAAGTGGAAGATAAAATCTTGGAACTCTTAACTGACCAATAAGCCCATTAGCTTATCATTTTGAGCATTGCGAAAAATCTCTATTGTTTGACACGAAATTTACGAATTGTTTCGAAGCGAAAATGGACTGAAGGTATTGCGTGCTACTTCGACTTTGCTAAGCACTCATCCAGCATTATCTGTTTTAGATT
>TARA_R110002012_G_scaffold304845_1_pt1 | contig 19849 bp, 31 predicted proteins | sample TARA_R110002012 | Tara Oceans TARA_R110002012 (sample SAMEA4396515) | marine metagenome | biome: Westerlies Biome; feature: [DCM] deep chlorophyll maximum layer (ENVO:01000326); material: water (ENVO:00002006), including particulate matter (ENVO:01000060) such as... | depth 40 m | reverse complement strand
TAATGGCAGAAGATTCGGAAGAAGCAGAAGAAAAAGGATATCTTGAAGCAGAAGATTGGGAATTTTTATCTGACCAAAGAGAGATAGAAGTAGAGAAGATAAAAAATGAAAACTAATTTATCAATAGAATTAAATGACGAGCAACGTTTAGATCTTGGTCGTAGGTATAACAATACTACTAATAAGAAATTATTAACTCGTACAGAACTAAACGATATAGTACAAAATTTTGTGTTGGCTTTATTAGATACTAATGATTCAATAGTAGAAGTTACACAAGATACTGCTAAAGGAACTTGGGATAAAATATATTACTACAATGGTAAAAAAATCTCTAAAGCTGAATGGGATTTAGTACCAGAAGGACCAAGGAAATTTTATGGGTTTACATGAAGAAGAACTTTATTTAAAAGAACTTATTGAAGAACAAGCGCAGTATAATTTACTTACAGACATAGCTGCCGGCGTTCTTGTAATGCTAATAGGTTTTTTTGTAGTTAATATATTAGTAGATAAATATAAGAAAAAAGACGACTATCTCTAGCCGTCTTTCTAATCTCTGATTAAACAGAGCCGGGAGAACTTTTTAAGTTATGTACGCATACATTGTAATTGTTCCTGCTACACTTGTACCAGGAGCTACTTGTACGTGGACATCAATTGTATCGTCAGCTGCAAAGTCTAAAGGACCAGCTGCAAACGCAGTACCACCATCTTCATCTGCAGAAAATACGTTAGCTATAACGAATCCACCTGCTTGACCAATAGTTGAACCATCAACAAGATCGTCAGAAGTAGCTGCAGTAGCAGTATCACTGTTACCATAACCTACATCTAAAACAACTGCTGTACCTGAATCAATATCAGTTACTGCCATGCGAATACCATGCAATGTTTCACCTGCAAACATGTCAAGACACTGTATCACATCGTTTACAACTAAAGTGCCAGTTGTAATTGTTGCTTTACGCACGAACATGCCGCCTGAAGGAAACTGTTTATATGCTTGATTACCTTCAACGTTACCGCTTTTTAATAAATTTGCTATTGTAGCCATGTTATATATACCTATGTTTAAAATTAAAAATTATGTTACTATTTTTAACATAAGGCATTTACAATAAATGTCAAGCCTAAATAAGGAGTATTTATGGCAAAATATGTTTACGTTAAACGTAACACAAAGCTACCATTCGCTTTTGCAGATGACCAAGCAGAATATATAGAATTTAAATACGTCCCCCTTAGTACGGCTTTCAACATGATTCATAGTAAGAAAATCGGTTGGGAGCGAGCAAAAAAGGGTGATTATGCTCATTGGTTAACACTCACAAAAAAGAAGAAAACAACATGAATATACTAGTCTTAGATTACGAAACATTCTATGACGTAGGTTTTTCTCTTACTAAAATGTCTACTGCTGCATATGTAAACGATGATCAGTTTGCCGTGTGGGGTGTAGGTATAAAATGGAATGACGAACCCACAGAATGGATTTCACCAGACGATATACCACATATGTTTGAACAAATACCTTGGGATGACACAGCTTTAGTCTGCCATAACACTTTGTTTGATGCTTACATTATGACCCAGATACATAAAGTAAAACCTGCATACTATTACGATACAGCTGCGATGAGTCGTGGTTTGTACCCAAACGAATCCGCCAGCCTAAAAGATGTATGTAAACGTTTATTTCCAGATGATAAAACAATGCGTAAAGGAGATGAATTAGTTACTGCTAAAGGTATACGTGACTTAGATCCTGAATTAGAAAAAGTAATAGCGGGTTATTGTATACAAGACGTAGATCTTACTAATGCAATTTTCCACAAGATGGTTAAAAACTTTCCTACTAGTGAACTTAATCTTATAGATATTACAGTCCGTATGTTTGTTGAACCTAAACTAGTGCTCGACCGTGAACTTTTAATCGCTCACAAAGAACAAATAGCAACAGAAACAGCACAAAAAATAGCAGCTAGTGGTACTGATCGTGAAACATTAGCTTCTCAACCTAAGTTTGCAGCACACATTGAGTCCCTGGGTATTACTGTACCCACTAAGAAAAGCCCACGCACCGGTGAAATGATTCCAGCATTTAGTAAATCTGATGGTGGTTACATACAAATGCAGGCCCTTTATCCTCAGTACCAGCACGTTTGGGATGCTAGAGAAGCTGTAAAGTCACGTATAGAAGAAACTCGTGCCGAACGCTTTTTAACTTCAGTTAATAAAGATGGTACTTTTTCAGTGCCATTACGTTACTATGCAGCTCACACTGGGCGCTTTGGAGGTTCAGAAAAAATTAACTTACAAAACCTTCCACGGGGCTCTAAACTACGTACTGCATTACAAGCTCCTCCTGGTAAATTAGTGTATGTATCTGACTTATCTAATATAGAAGCTAGAATGCTTGCATGGTTAGCTAAAGAAGAAGGATTACTACAATCGTTTGCTGCAGGTAGAGATGTGTATTCTGAATTTGCTTCAGAAATATATAACCGCCCCATTACTAAAGCTAATAAACTCGAACGTTATGTTGGTAAAACAGCTATCTTAGGCCTTGGTTATGGTATGGGTAAAGATAGATTCCAAGATACACTACGTAATGGGTCCCCTTCAGTAGATGTAACAGACGAAACAGCTTTGTCTATTGTTACTGCTTATCGAACTATGTATCCAAACATACCAGGTCTATGGAATGTATGTAAACAGTTCTTATATGGCATGATGGACAGAGCTCAATATGGTAATCGTTTTGGACCGATAACTATTTCAAACAATGCACTTGAGCTGCCAAATAGAATGTTCTTAAAGTATCCGCATTTAAATTATCATCTTGGTGATTTCTTATATACACAACGTGTAGGACGGGCTCCGATACGCACTCATGGTCCACGTGTATGTGAGAATGTAGTGCAAGCGTTATCTCGTATTGTTATTACAGATCAATTACTTAACATAAAAGAACAAGTACCAGAAGTTGATATTGTATTAACTGTACACGATGAAATTATATGCATTGGTCCTGATAAAAATATGGACTCGATATTAAATGAAATTATGTCTATAATGAAAATACCCCCTCATTGGTGTCAAGAACTACCGTTAGATGCTGAAGGGGGATACAGTAAGGTCTATGACAAATAATGAGCAATTTAATACTTACACGTAAAAAACACGAGTCTATTGTTCTTTATAAAGACGGTAAGCCAGATGAAATATTCTGCAAAATAGTTATAACTTCATTGGGAAATAAACAAGTCAAGTTGGCTTTTGAAGCTGACTCTGACATAAAAATAGACCGTAAAGAATTATATGACAAAAAAAATTAAATAATACAAGGGGAGTTGCATTATGGAAGTCGTCTTCCTCAAAGCGAAACAAAAATTAATAAAAGAAATATCACTACAAGGCAAAAAGCCTTATCCATTAGCTAAAAACTTTACTTCACATCATCATAACTTTGATAAAACACATGAAGGTTTTACTGAATTTTATAATCTTTTACTTAAATACGCACAAACAGGTGCGGCGTTACATAAGGGATTACTTAAAAAGAAACTGAAAAACGAATCTCGTGCCATGATGACGGATCGTGTAGCACAAACTAATTTATTGGTTTTAGATTTAGATGGAGTTGAGTTTCCAATAGCTTCATCTAAGTCCACTTTAAATACTTTTGATATACAAACTATTGCTGAGCAGTTTGTTACTTACATGCCAGCTGAATTTCAAGATGTTAGTTACATTGCACAAGCTTCTGCTTCTTTAGGTATGAAAGGCAATAAAGTATCAATGCATTTATTCTTTCTACTTAAATATCCAGTGTATCCAAAAGTACTAAAAGAATGGTTTAGAACTTTAAACTATGAAATAGATTTTTTAGCTAATCAACTAAACTTATCTGCTAATGGACAAAGTATTGCTTTTCCTTTAGATGTTAGCTTAGCAGACAACTCTAAACTTATTTACATCGCGCCACCTAAATTTATAGGAGGTGCACAAGACCCTATAGCTGGTGAAAGATTTGTATGTATTACTCGTGGTGAACCGACCGTGGACCTTAGCAATTTGCTTAAGGATGTTAATCCAGAGAAAGTTCACAGCGTAGGAGTACAAATAAAAGATGGCTTACGTAAACGAGCAGGCCTTACAAAGAAACGCGAACGTATTACAACAGTTAATATCGGAGGCGAATCTCAAGAGGTTCTGCAAAACCCAGACCGGATGACAATAGAAATCTGTAGGGTAAGTGAGCCTTATGTTAACTGTAATATTAATGGAGGAGATAGCGGTGCCTATTACTTTATTCTTACCAACCCTCACTATATGTACAATTTTAAAGGTGAGCCTGTATTTGAAATACAAAAAGCCGATCCAGACTTTTACAAAAGCATCTTCGAGGTCTTTGCAAAAGAAATGGAAGGAGGTAAAGACCTTAGACCAATAGTTCTACGTGATTACTATACAGATACTTTTTACAATGGTATTTTTGATAAAAACAAAGAACAGTTTACTGATGATTTTCCTTTAATGCCTACGCAAAAAGGATCTCTAGAAGGTTTTATGCGTACTCACAATCGTCCTATGCCGGACTTTGTAGCTGATGCACAAGTAGTATTTAATCCTGCTTCAGATGTAGGTATGCAAATGGACAAAGCTCCATACTATGTAAATTTATTTAGAAAAACACCTTACATGTTAAAGCCAGCTACAGAGTTGCCAGAAGTAGAATATGGTGAAACTCAAGTATTTGAAAATCACATACCTTTTACTTACAAACTCTTAAAGCAAATTCTAGGAAATGGTACAACCGAAGTAGAACACTTTATAAATTGGTTAGCTTATATATACCAAAATAAACGTAAGACTATGACGGCATGGATATTTACGGGCGTACCTGGGACTGGTAAAGGCCTGTTTGTACATAAAATACTTAAGCCTTTATTCGGCGAAGCTCAAGTTCCAATGCGAGCTTTAGAAAACATAGAAGAACAATATAACTTATATATGCGTACTGCTTTGTTTTTAGTAGTAGATGAATTTCGTATGGGTGACTCTGGAAACATAGGACGAATGGCAGATAAACTTAAACATCAAATTACAGAACCAACTTTAACGGTACGTGCAATGCGCACAAACCAAGTTGAGCTGCCTAGTTATTGTAATTTTATCTTTCTAACAAACCGAGCGGATGCAGTTAAAATAGAAGATGGAGACAGACGTTACAACGTAGCTCCCAGGCAAGAACGTAAGCTAGATAAAACTATGCCTGAATTGCTTACAAAATTAGACACATTAGAAAAAGAACTGTATACATTTTCTGGGTTGTTAAAAAACTTTAAAGTTGATGAACGCATGGCTCACACTGCGTTAGACAACGATGCTAAGAAAAACATGAAGTTAGTTTCAATGTCTGTATTAGAAGAATTTGCAAATGCTATTAAATTAAACAACTTAGAATACTTTATTGAGATTTTAGATATCCCACTTACAAATACCTTTGACGCTGGTGGCATAAGTACAGCACAACGGTATCTTAAAAACTGGGTAGCTTCAGTAGGACAAGAAATGGTTATCCCTATGCAACACTTTAAATTAGTGTATGATGTATTAACAGATAATCGTAAGACATTATCAGTACGGGACTTTACAAAAGCCATGAGTAGATTAAATATACAAACTACTCGTAAGAGAATGGGTGAAGGTGAAAATCGTTCTGCCCCTCGAGGAGTCTTTTTGACTTGGGTCTTAAGTGAAGAACTACAAGAGTCTTTAGCGTTAGAACATTTTGATGCTAAAGATATGGAACTTATAAACAGGAAAACTGCACATTAAGTAATATGGTAGAGCTTGTACAAAACAAGCGTCCGGATCTGGATAAAGTAATCCAACCCGAGACTCCAGAGGAGCTAGGACTTATTCCAGCTTGGTCGCACTCGACCCTCAAAACATTTGAAACCTGTGCTTATCGTTCTTATATAGCTAAAGTCAAACGCATACAAGAAGACTTCGGTCCTGCTGCAGCCCGTGGTACTGTAATCCACCAGCTTGCAGAAGATTATGTTAGTGGTAAGTTAGAAGAACTACCTGTTGAGTTAAACAAATTTACAAGTGAGTTTGCACACTTACGTGACATGTATGAATTAGATAAAACAGAACTAGAAGGAGAATGGGGGTTTACAATTGATTGGTCCCCTTGTGGTTGGATGGCAAAAGATGTTTGGGCACGTATAAAACTAGATGCTATCTTGCACGACTCACCTACTTCAGCTCGCGTTATTGATTACAAAACAGGTAAAATGTTTGGTAATGAGATAAGCCATGCACAGCAAGCTTTAACTTATGCAATCGGTAGTTTTTTTAAATTCCCTGAGTTGCAACACGCACAAACAGAACTATGGTATTTAGATCATGGTGAAATAACTAAACAAGCTTATACTCGTGATGAAGCTATGGTGTTTATGCCTACATTACATAAACGGGCCGTAGATATGACAACTGCAATGCAATTTATGCCGAACCCATCTAAAACAAATTGTCGATGGTGTTCGTATAAAAATGGAGAATATCCACATTGCCAACACGGTATTAAATAAACAACGCTACACGAGATACTAGGCTTAGCTCACCTAGGTTGTAAACGAGCTATTTTAAGGTATAATTAAATCTTAAATACAGTTACAAATAATAAATAATAAATACAAGGTATAAATAAATGACTTCAATCCCACCGCCGTATGCGCATCAAACTGACACAACTGATTTCATAACTAATAATTTACGCTGTTTAATTACCTCAGACCCTGGTACAGGGAAGACTCGTTCAGTTTTAGATGCTCATGTAAAAAACAAATGTGTTACATTAGTTCTGGCTCCGTTATCTATACTCGAAGCAGCATGGGTAGATGACATAGTTAAATTTCAACCAACAATTAATTGTGGGGTAGCTTATGCTAAAAATCGCAAAAAAATATTTGAAGATCCAAAGTACGATATGGTCATCACTAACTTTGAAGCTGTCAATTTTCTCAAGAAAAATCCTAAGTATCTTGAAAGATTTGACACTTTGGTTGTGGATGAATTTACAGCATTTAAGAACAAAGACGCAAAGCGTTCTAAAAATCTCAAAACTTTGGTCGGACATTTTGATCGTAGGATCTTTATGTCTGGTACTCCTAATACTAATACTATATTAGACTTATGGCATCCTGCTTTATGTGTAGATGATGGCGAACGTTTAGGCGTTCGTTATTATTCTTTTAGGAATCAAGTTTGTACTTCTAAGTTCAATGGCTTTGCTAATGAATGGATAGATAAACCTGGTATAGAAGAAACAGTAGCACAAATGTTAAGTGACATTACTATACGTCACGCTTTAGAAGACTGTATTGATCTACCAGATAATATCGTTCGTACTTTGTATACTAGTCTAACTCCAGCTGTACAAAAGATGTACAAAACTTTACAAGACTCATCGGTGTTGTACACTAAAATGGGCACTATTAATGCAGTTCATGCCGGAGCCAGAGTTAAAAAGTTATTACAACTTGTCTCTGGAGGAGTTTATGACGAAGAAGGTAAAGTACAATACTTTCACCAGCAGCGACACGATATAGTTATAGATCTAGTTGCTAGTCGTAAACACAGCATTGTAGCATTCAATTGGAAACACGAACGTGATGCGTTGATCGCGCTCGCTGATAAAAAGAAAATATCTTATGCTGTTATAGACGGTGAAACTCCTGCACACAAACGTAAAGATATAGTACAACGTTTTCAAGCTGGTCAATTACAAGTCTTACTAGCTCATCCACAATCTGCGAGTCATGGGTTGACCTTAACTAAAGCTACAGCCTGTATTTGGTGTAGTCCAACTTACAATGCAGAACATTTCCAGCAATTCAACAGACGTATTCATCGTGCCGGTCAAACTAAGAAAACAGAAACTATATTAGTTACAGCACGTGATACCTGGGAAGAGCAAGTGTATGAAAAACTAAATGGTAAATTAGGCAAAATGGAAAATTTACTGCATGTATTAACTAAGCTATACGCACAGGAGGCAGCGTAATGTTAGAAGATAAAAATATAAATGATTTACTAGATGAACTTCACAGTACTAGAGTGGAGATTAAGGGTTTTCAAGAACTAGAAAACAAACTTAAAAAACATCAACGAGCACTAGAAGCAACATTAATGACTAAGCTAGACCAACAAGGTGTAGACCGAGTCGGCAATGAGGTATGTACAGTATCTTTGAAAAAAGAAATTGTGCCTACGGTAGAAGACTGGGAGGCTGTACAACGCCATGTCCGTGATACTGGGCAGTTTGAGTTGTTACAAAAACGCATGTCAGCTACTGCTTATAGAGAGCTGCGAACCATGAACTTAGACGTTCCTGGTGTCAAAGCAACAGAACTGACCCGAATAAACTTCAGGTCTAAACAATAACCATGAAAAAAGGACGATGAAATGTCTGAACAAGCTATAGCTACACCCGCAAAAGAAACAGCGGTATCTTTAGTCTCTACTAAAGTTCCTGCTCACGTTTCAAAAGCGGCTGGTCTTGGTAATGAAAATGTTACTACTGACCATATTCAAGTCCCACGGATCAAATTGTTGCAACAAATGAACAATGAAGTGGATGAAAGTCACGATGCGTACGTTAAAGGTGCCAAACCCGGTGCTTTGTTAAACACTGTAACAAATGAACTATTCAAAGAAATATACGTTATTAACGTACATTTTACTGAAGACTTTGTTATTTGGCGTAAACGTGAGAAAGGTGGTGGTTTAGTTGGCACAGTAGGTACTGCGCAAGAAGCAACTGAAAAAATTGCTACCCTAGATGGATCTCCTGAAGACTATGAAGTCATACAGACTCAGTCTCATCTTTTACTTCGTAAGAATGAAAAGACCGGAGCTTTAGATGTAAGTCCATTCTTAATGGATTTTGCTTCATCTAAGTTAAGAGTATCACGCGAATGGAATACACAAATCCAACAATTGGGTGGAGATCGTTTTTCTTCTATGTGGAAGATAACGTCTGTCTCTACACAAAATCGTGCTGCTCAAAAGTTTCATAATCTTTCTGTTGAGAATCAAGGATGGGTTCATGACGAAGACTATGAAAAAGCCAAAGCTATCTACGAAGGTGTAACAAACTCTAGTAAATAGTTTTTTTAGTGCGTACACGGAGGTGTTATTTTTTCTCCTATTGTTGTAACATCTTCGTGTACAAACTTCCACGAACATTCTAAATAAAAATAAACATATAGTTTATATACTTATATGTTACTCTTAGAGTTGTGAATGAACGTCAACTCATTAACAGAGTGCATAGAGTTTTATCTTCTAGAATCTATCGTTGGAAAATAAACGACAGCTACCACGGTGGAGTTGCAGACACATACTACAGTGGGCCCGCTGGGCATTGTTTTGTAGAATATAAATACAAACATAAGCCTCCTAAAAAAGATACTTCTAAAATGGGGTTTCTACTTAGTGATCAACAAGAACTTTGGTTAACGAAACAACTTAAACATAATGTACATGCATACGTATTAGCAGGTTGCAAAGACGACTTTTGGTTAACTCAAGATTTTAAAAATGTTAATTCTTGCACTAAAGAAAAATTTAACACTGAATCTTTTCTTCTAGTAGACTATATTTTATTTATAGAACAACATTGTTTAGGGACAAAAAATGACACAGAAGAATGACCCAGTAGATAAACCCGTACATTACACAACCTCCTGCAGCATAGAATGTATTGACGCAATTAAAGCTGCTCTGTCTACAGAACAGTTTGAAGGCTGGCTGCGAGGTAATGTAATAAAATATTTGTGGAGATATCCACATAAAAATAAATTAGAAGATTTACGTAAAGCTCAGTTCTATTTAAATAGATTAATTACTGATAAGATAGAAGATCAAACTAAGCTTAAATAAAGGAACTTCTATGTACGAGTATAAATGCGAAGTAGTTAAAATTATTGATGGAGATACAGTTGACGTAATTTTAGATTTAGGTTTTTCTATACTACATAAGGCCAGGGTAAGGTTGTACGCAATAGACACTCCGGAATCACGTACTAGAGATAAAGATGAAAAAGCTAGAGGTCTAATGGCTAAAAACTTTATTGTACAACACGTTAACGCTGCAGAATCTTGTGTAATACAAACACATCTAAAGGATTCTAAAGGTAAGTTCGGGCGTGTGCTTGGTACTTTAGTAACAGATGGATTAAATATAAACCAAACACTAGTAGACAAAAACTTAGCAGTCGCGTATCACGGTCAAAATAAAGCTGATATTGAAGAATCACATTTAATTAATAGAAATAAACTTATTAAACAAGGTTTATTTACGCCTGTAATAACAAATAAAGGAAAATAATGAAAGGTGTTAAACATTATAAAAGAGACGGCACTTTACACAAAGGTAGTTCTCATAAAATGCCTAATGGTGATTTACATAGCAATAAAAGTCATACTAAAACAAGTGTAAAACTATACCATTATAAAGATTTGTCTAAGCGAGCTAAACAAAAAGCAAAAAATTACGCTTAAGCTTTTCGTCCATAACGGTCCCGTTTGAAAGAACGATTGCTACTTGCTGATACTACTCTGGTATTTCTCGGTGAGTTGTTCATAGGATTACCGTCTACATGGTGTACGTCCTTACCATCTCCTTTCCTGGCCGTGCCGTTACGTATTGCATTTCTTCTAGCTGCATTACGCATTGCTCTTCTTTTCTTCTGTTCTGTAGTGCCTTGATATTTTCTATACTCGTCTTGATAATTACGTCCCATGTTAGCTGCCTTGTCTTATTGTAATACGCGAGGAAGTTCCTCCATTATTTAAAATTCTGTTTACCTTACCTTCTTGTTCAATAACAATAGATACAGAATCGTTTTTATTAACTTGCATTTGTACTGAGTCTTCTATTTGTCTTATAAACTTTGCTTCGGTATCGTTAACAAAAGTACTAATCTGTGTTTCAGCATCGTATCCTATTGCAGTCCCTTGTATACCACTCTCTCCTAAAGCTTTATCAGCCTTAGATAAAGCATCAATTTCTTGTATAACATCAAGCAAATCTTCTAAAAAATTACCCGCTAAGTAATCTATATCTAACTCTTGATACTCTAAGTTATCTTCTTCTAGAGCATCTTGTTCTAATTCATCAAACTCAAGAAAGTCTACATCAAGTAAATTATCTGCTACTGATTTACCTTCATTAGCTTCTAATTCTTTTGTTTCAGGTGGATTAATAATCAACATGTTGTCAATCATATCCAGCGTTAAATTAAGTACAGCAGGTGTAGTTGGTGCAGTTTCAAAATTATATACAGTTGTGCTTTCGTAGGGTTTATTTAATATTGCTTGACCGAGGGCCGTGGTTACAGAAATCTCTCCTGAACTATTACCAAACTCATCTGGCAGTAAAATTATAAGAGCTTCGCCTGTTTCTTTTACAGTTATTGTGAAGTCCGTACCCCTAATCCCTACGGTGGCTGCATGTGTACGTATTTTAATATTTTCTTTTGGTATACGTTTTGTTTTAGAACTAATAAACCTCCCAGTTCCTTTTACAAAATTAAGAGCCATACTTGATTTATTTGGTTCTGGATCAAAGATAAAAGAATCAATAACCACGTTTGAGTTTTCAGTCAAACGTATAGTAGTATCGTCTCGGAATGTTACACCCATTCTACCTGCAGCCGTTTCTAAACGGTCCATAGAATTAAGCGAAAAGTCTATTGCACTTTCGTAGGGTTTGTCTCTAACTACTCTAGTATTACCGTTTAATTGTGTAATACTTCCTATATCTTCAGCAAGCGACACTTGTGCCCTGGTCGTTTTGGTTAACACAAACTGTACCATTATTACCATTAGAAGTAATACGCACCCAGTCTCTAGCTTGTGTACTTGCTTGATCAATTGTAAATGTCCTTGAGTTCCCTGTATGATCTAAATAGAAGTAACCGTTTGCGTATCCATCCATATCTGTATTTATAGTATTACTGCTTCCATCTATATCTAAAAAATGAGTTGCTGTATCTACATCAATGTCTACGTCAATTGTATTACTTGCTCCGTTAATAGTCCAATCAAGGTCTGTACTACTAGATAAAGCAGTTGTTGCTAAATCAAGAGTCATAGCATTACTATTTCCCGTTACTTGTACATTAACATTTGAACCATCTGCACCGAACGAATTAGTAGGGTCCATTTTAGATGTAAAAGTATTGGTATCACCGTCAAAGTTAAAGTAACCAGTGTATGTATCTGCATACATATCTCCCAGGAATTTATTAGTGTCTCCAATTTGATTTATATCTAAAGTCATAGATGTGCCGTCAAGATCGAGCGCCGTCATAGAACCAGCTGCCGCTAATAAACCTCCTATAATATTCCCACTTCCTAACTGTTCAAGATCTATATTAACAGTAGTTGTGCCTACTTGGTCTACAAAAATTTCGTTGTCTGCTGCAAACGCTAGTGGCATCATAAACAAAGTTATTACACTTAATCTATTCATATTCCCAATACCCCTTTCTAATACCTATTTTTACCATTTCTAATACTCCTGCTTCGATTGCTTTTTGTAAAGCTATTGAGGTGCTTTCGTTTGCAGTAATACCTCCCTCCATTTCAATTAAACTAGCACCATTTATGTCTACAAATCTAAACACATCCTGTGAAAGACTAACGGATAAAATACTTTTTGAAGTGAGAACTTCTAGTAGTACTTCTCCTGTGGACACACTGACCAATCTTAATGATACACTAACTGAGTCCGATCTATATTGTTTTGAACTCCCTATACCTAACATTCTAGCTCCTGCTCCACCTGAAAAAGTATTAGAATCATAGCCTATTACTCCTCCTTGCATTAACAAACCCGCTAATAATAAAGGCTTTAATTTACTTTCTTCATCAAAATTATCACGTGTGCTGCGAATTAGCTGGCGTTCTTTTGTAAGTGAATCTAAACCAACTCTTTCTGTAACTTTAAAAAATTCTCCGCTTGCAGTATATTTTAATGCACGAATTAAGAATGCTTCTGGAGCTTGTGTAATAGCAGTAGAAAACATAGCAAAGCTACCATTACTTTTACGTTGACCTGTTAAGTCTTGCAAGCTATTAGCATAAATAGCAATTACAGGTTTACGCTTTGCTGGAAGTATATTCCTTAATTCTTCTGATTGTAACGACAAGACAGAGGCATCTTTTATTATTACATTAGGAATACCACTTCCTTCTAGTAAATTTCTAAATGCACAACTAGAAAGTGAAGTCACCCACAGGAATAGTAATAGTAGTTTGACCATCATTCTCGTCCGTAATTGTAAGTGTAATAGTATCTTCTGCTACTACATACTCTATTAAATTACCTTCTAATTCTAATTTACCCTCCGTGCTTGGGTTTTCTCCAAAAAGCTGTTCTACCAGTTGCCTGCTTAACTGTGCATACACCCTGGATTCAAAGTTACGCATAAAGCGACTTAAAGTTGAGTTATTTTCTTCACGTTTTATAGCATCTAACTCAGCTTCACGTTCTTGTTTAATTGTGCCGCGCCTAGTATTTTCTTGGTTTTCAATTGTTAAGTAATGTGAAGAAGAATTTATTCCTGAAAAGCTAGGACTTTTAAATTTAAACAGTAGTTCATCTGCATAACCATAAGAAGCTATCAATAATGAAAACAATGCTACATACACATATACTATTAAATACCACGCAAACCTACTTTTCATCATTATCCTTAAGTTTGTTTTCTTCTTTTAATTCTAAAACTGTATTTACCTTTTGTTGTAATCTTATCATATCTTGATCTAGTAACCTTAATTGATCAGTTAATCTTATAATAGTTATTTTCATTTCCTGCACTGCTGGATCAATCTTGTTCGTAATTGTCTGCCAAACAAAGTATACAAAATATCCTAACCCTACAACCATTACTACAGGAAAACCAAACTCGGAAATTATTTGCACAATGTCCATTATTTAAATTTCTTTTGTATGTACTTTATCCCTGCATAAATTGATAACCCATAGATAGCAAACAAACTTAAAGAACCAAATACAACAAAATAATCAGATGGGTATAAGTATATAAGACCAAACAACCCGTCAACTACTGCTTCTGCATCACCTATTGGGGCTAAATTAATCTCGTCTTGCATCAATACGCCCATCCTCTACAAAATTTTCAGCTCTAGCTATCCGTTCTAAATCAGGTGATAAACCTAGTGCACTACTAACGCTAGTATCTATTCTAATCATATCGTTGTTCATGGTAGAAGCTCTAGTAATAAGCATTTTAGAAATAGCTTGTACTGTCTGGATTTCACCTACAAGACCATCCATAAGCTGTTTCATTACAAGAAAAATAAAGTAAGCCATAATAAGACCCCCAGCTACTGGTAGCCCAAGCTCACTAACTAATTGTAAAACGTCTTGCATTAGCTACTAGGCGTTAAGACCTTTAGCTCTTTTTTTAGCTTGTCTTAAGGTGTCACCCATTAGAATACGGCGTTTTACATACGCTTGTTTAGTTTGAGGTAGCTTATCAATAGCTTTACCTTGTCGCTTAGACACTTTACTTTTCTTTAATTTCATTCCTGGCATTTTCATAATTTTATTGTACCTTTTATTCCGGTGGAGTGGGAAAAACAATTTTAGTTAAGTCTGTTTCACCGTCATAGGTTGCGGGTATATCTCTTAATGCTTGTCTGTAAGTAGCCCATTCAGCTTTTTTAGAATCTGATAAAGGAGAATTAGGAAGTTGTGTCCAATCAGAAGCAGTTAATAAACCGTAACGTCTATCTTTTACAACTGTCCATATAGTCATACTAGATATTTCGTCTGATGTTCGCTGTATCACTTTATACTCCTAATCCTTGTACTGTTATAATTGCATCTGATACTCCGCCATTAGTACTTCCTGATGGACCGTAATCACTAATACCATGAAACAACCAAGCATAGTATGTTGTATTTGGCAAAAGATTTAATTTATGAGCTATTATAACAGTACCTAAAACATGGTCACCAGCTGCTCGTACTATTGATTTTGATAATATAAAATCACTTGCTGTAGAAGATTGATATCCAGTAGCACTTGATGTTTGTCTAACCGCTATAGCAGTTAAATTTTCTGCACGACCATCCCCAACCAGTTGTCCTGTTGCGTTTAAAGAGGCAGTTATAATAAACGGTTTTGTTGTACTAGAACTTGATGCAGCAGTCCAATTGGGTGTTGTCCATGCTACCTGAGCTTTATTACCCCCTGAATCAGTTGGTATATGCACATAAGTGCTACCAGAAGCATGAAACGGACTACTTGACCAATAAGTGCTTAAATAATTATGTACATTCGTATCATCTGGAATTGCACTATCAAGAATACTATTAGATGAAGCTGTAGTTCCTACTGAACCTGATACTGACTTACCCGCAAGATTAAGTGACCCTGCTACTATTCTATCTACGCTTAAATTGCCAGAAGTTATATTACCCGCACTTAAATTTGTTACAGTAACGTTTGAACCATTAAGTGTACCAGTAGTTATATTTGCTGCACTTATCTCCCCAAACACACCTGAAGCTGAAGTTAAAGTATTAGAAGCAATATCACCAGCTTGAATAGTATTACTTGCTATATTATCTGTAGTAATAGTATTAGCTGCAATAGAATCTGCTGTAACTGCATTAGTAACTATTTTAGGTGTTGTAATAGCATCATCTGCTATTTTTGTTGTAGTAATAGCATTAGCAGCAATTTTTCCCGCTACAATCAAAGCTCCAGTAGCATTTACCGAACCCGCAAATGTACTAAAAATACCAGAAGTAGTTACATGCCTAATCCAATAATAAAATTGATCTGCAGGATCTACACTATCTACCCAAACTTGGGCTTCAGTAGTATCGTGCCGTACTGCATTACCTAAAGAATTATCACTCGAACGCCATACTTCAGTATGCGCTAAGTTAGATATTTGTGGGTCGTTCCAATTAACAATAATTTTAGTTGTGCCTGCAGATGCCGATAGTCCAGTTGGAGTAGGTGGTATAGTTGCATCAGTAAAAACAGGAGGGGCTTGAAAATCTGTAACTCCTACTCCTGCATTAGGATCGAATGGGTTATCTAAAAGTTCTTCTGCTAAACCAGAATCTATAAGTTCACGTAAAGTAACAGCTCTATCTTTAGGATCCCCTCTACGCCCAAGACGTACTTCAAGTGCTTCTTTTACTGAGCTATAAAAAGCAGTAGCTTCGCGTTCATTCTTTGGTGGTGCTGGTATTGAAGGGACTTGAGTTTTACTAGTAGCCATTTACAACGCCCTTATTTCTTGAATAGACTCCGCAATACATACTTCATTAACTATTTTAGCTGATTCTATTTGCATTGCATATGTTCTATGTGTGCCGCTTGGCAATCTAACTACAGGTTCACGTATTGTTACCGCACTGAAACTAGGAGTACTACCTGTAACTGTGTAGACACTACCAGACGCGGCTATAGTAGCGTGGTAGATAAGAGTCCCATCCCCAAATACTTTAATAACTACAGGCCATGCTTCTGCATCTACCTTTACAAACGACATTGCTGCAGGACGTTCAGGTACAAACTCTTTAGTTTTCCAAATAAAAGTTTGATTCGTAGTACCACCTTGAAACTTTTTAACTACTCCATTACCACTACTAGGGTCAATAATTAAATACAGTTCGTTATCATCAGGATCAGTAAAACCACCTGAAGCATCAGTAGATGCAGTTTGAGTCAAAGTAGTAATTTGACGATCCCCGGTTCGGTTATCAAATATAAAACCCCCGTAGTTACTGCCACTTGTGTACAGCCCTACATAACGTCCCTCCCACAGGAACCCTTGTAATGAACTTGGATAATAATCTGCACGCCATTGAGCTGGAGAAATAATACCCTCCGTTACAACTTGTACGTCAGTACCTGTCGCAGCAACCAACCCGTCCGCGCCTGCATACAAAACGTAAGGTCCCATATCGACCATAGACCGTTTATTAAGACACGCCTGCGCTGCTTCAATTCTTATCGCACTCATAGACTGCGGATCAGTACCTATAACTACGTATGGTGTGCCTTTTGTACCTACAAATAACCCATTACCTGCCATTGCAATAGACACAATTTCTTCGTCTAGAGTAATACGGTACGTTACGGGCCAGGCGTGCGGTAAGTAAGGCTCAGAAAAACATAAACGTTTACCTGAAAAACCTGCAAAAATACCATTTGGCATAGCCGTTAAACCCAACATTTGTCCATTGGGATATAAAGAACTGTTCTCATCAGGAGGAGCAATCCAATAAGTAGAAGGTATAAGCTCAGCTAAATTAGCATTAGTAGTAGAGTCAGCATAAGTTGCAGCGTTTAACGCCACTTGTGCCACAAACTGAAAAGCAGTTGTATTAGAACCTGTGTTAGAACGATATATATTTTTATGGGTTATGTTTGTATTACTTCTACTAGTACCACTACCTGCACTTGTGCTCATATTAGCTACAGTTACGGCTTGTGCATCTACTTTACTAAACACGGTAGAAGCAGCGGACGGCGGTCCTTCTTCACCAAACCCTGAAACGAAAGTATAGATATATGAAGTACTGTATTGCGTTTGAGTGCCGTCATCTGATCCGGAGGCTATACTTGTAGTTATAGTATTTTCAGGCGCAGGTATACCTAGCCTGTAAAAACTACGTGGGTACGCTCCTGAGCCACTAGCAATTAATTCTGTAGAACTTCCCATTTTAGGAAAGGTATCACCTGACCAATATAAACGTGCATTAGCATCATCAGGTATTGGAGCAGGCTGTGCATTTACATCATTAGCAAATTCAAACCAGTAATCACTCCCACCAAAAGTGTATTTATAAATAGAAGTTCTACCTGCAGCATTTAGAGTAACTGTAGTACTATTGTCAGTAATAGGCACTAATCTACCACTATCTAACACTACATCTTGAGCGGTTTGTGCAATAGTATCCGCAAGTAAACGAGGTGAAATTTGTGGGGCAATACCTTTAAATGTTATTAGTTTATAGTACATTAACCTTCCAGTAATAAATCTCGTAATCGTGTGCTTCTAGGTCCAACTTGTCTGCTCCATTTTGAATCTAGCATTTCTTTGCCTGCTTTATCCCAATCTGCTACTTCCATAGCCGCTAGGAATTTTTTAAACCCTAGTAATCTAGATAATCCTAAATTAAAACACATATTAACAATAACTCGTTGTCTAGCATCAGTTAAGTTTTTAAACCAAGAAAAAGTATTTTGCAATTCTGCTACACAAATGTCGATGTCATTACTAAGTAAGAAATCAGATTCTTCATCAGTAATACCACGTTCCTCAATATTGCGCCCACAACCCAGAGTTAAAAACCCAGCGCTGCATTCGTAAGGTAAAAGCACAACTCCTTCATCGCGTTTTAATTCCTCTATTAGTTTTTCTCTATTCATCTTTATTTCCAGTATTACTTGCACCAAAGTAAAAAGAAATAATAGCACTTGCAAGCCCTCCAAGGTATCCCAGGACTAAGTTGATCAATGCTTCGCTGTTCTGTTCTGGAGGTTGGACGGTAATTAAGAAGATGTAACCCATAAACCCACCGACTACAGTTAAGCCCATAATTCTAGAGGTCCAATCTTTAGAAAACTTTGATCTTGCATCTTGGATATCTTTAGTCTCGAGCTCAAATATATCTACTTCTAATTCAGCCATTTGCACTTCAAACTCTTTTTCAGCTTTTTTAAGCTCTAGCATTTGCTCTGGAGTAGCATTTTGTACTGCTTTCTCTATAGCTTTTGGGCTATTGTCACAGCCTAATACTTTAGCAACAACATCTCCTGCCATGTTTCCCATTGGTCCGGCTAATGCAGACCCAAGCGTAGGTGCTACTGCCCCTATAATATTTTTTAAAAATTTTAACTTTGCCATATATATCTCCTAAAAACGTGTGTAGTAGGCTACTACACCTACCCCTGCAGTAATTAAAGTCCAAACAAATCGTTCTGTAAAGGCTAAACTATTTTGATACCTAGCTGTTTTAGTTTCTACCTCATCTAAACGAGACTCTAGCTTATCCAATCTAACAAAAAAACGGTCATTTTGCTTTAATACAGTCGCAACTCGTTCTTCTATTCTAGCTATAGATACAATGGCTTCAGTTAGTTTATCTAACTTATCCTCAATTTTTTCTAACCTATGTAGTTGGGTTGGTTCCGCCATCTTGTAACTCTTTTATTTTATCTTCAGCTATGAAGGATTTAATTTCACTTGATATATAAAACTGAGCTGATTGAGTCTTCTTTAGTTGGTAAGACTGCTCCGCAATCTCTGTTTGTAATTTTACTAAAGTATTAAACCCATCTATAGCCCGTGGGGTTAAATCATCAATTGCGTATGTTTTATCATCAAATGTTACTGTTTCTATTTTCTTCTTTTCTTCGGTCATATCAATTACTCCTTAATTGTAAAAAATTATGCTTCCTATGGTTTTGGATATTTGTCTTTAGTTGTCTTAATCGTAGCCTTCCAAGCATCAATACCATTGTGGTATATGTCATCTAACTGGTCGGCTATTGTTGGGTATTCATCTCTGCGTTTGTCAGCATAAGTTTTATCTGCTTCGTTTTGTGCTTTCCACCAACCTTCAACTACAGCATCATCTTCATAACCAACATTTATATTACTTGCACCAGCATATACACCTTCAGCGAAAACAGTTAAAGCATCTGCATTATCTGTAGCGGCATCTCCTGTTTCAGAGGAAACTATTCTTCCATTTGATTTT
>TARA_R110002012_G_scaffold259550_6_pt1 | contig 19954 bp, 11 predicted proteins | sample TARA_R110002012 | Tara Oceans TARA_R110002012 (sample SAMEA4396515) | marine metagenome | biome: Westerlies Biome; feature: [DCM] deep chlorophyll maximum layer (ENVO:01000326); material: water (ENVO:00002006), including particulate matter (ENVO:01000060) such as... | depth 40 m | reverse complement strand
GATGGCAACAGCAGCACCAAATTCTACGCCTTCGTCTTGTCCATCCGAGGGAACAAGCTTGTTAATCAGCTCCCATGTACCGCTTTCGTTGCGCTCATATACATAAGCTGCACCGTCTGAATTTCCGGTTGTTTGGTCCTCGTCATTTGGCACCCCAACTACTGCATAGTTTCCGGAAATGCTCACGCTGTAGCCAAAAAACAAATACCCTGTACGGACAGGAGCCACTAATTTTTGTACCTGCTCCCAGGTACCATTTTCCTGCTTTTCAAACATATAAGCAGCACCTGCGCCATTTACATAGTTGGCGCCGTTCTCGTCAAAGTCGCTATTAGTTGACCCAACGATGGCATAATTTCCTGAAATAGCTCCGGCCCCTCCAAAATTATCACCTGTACGTCTGTCGCTTGCTACAATTTTTTGTAGCTGGCTGCCAGATATGCCCTGAGCACCAGCGGAGAAATCTTTTATGGCAATGGTAAAAGTCTCTTCGGTGAAGTTTGCCCCATTGTCTGTTGACCGAATTCTAACAGAATAGCTGGAGCCCATATTAAAATCGAAACTCTTTTTACTGATCAGTTTATCGCCGCTGATATCGAAAAGGGAATTGTTGGCGTCGCCCGTCCCGCTTGCAAGCGTATAGGTGTGCTCATCACTAGCATCTAAATCTTCTGTGCTGAGTAAGCCAACGGTTGTCCCCGCAGGAGCCCCCTCATCCAGGCTTAAGTTGTCAATGCTGATGGCAGAGGGTGTTTCATCAGGGAGGTCGTTTACGCTGATGGTAAAGACTTTCTCGAAGGTCCCGCCATATGCGACCTGGTCGTTGGTTCGCACCCGAATCGAATAACTGGTTTTGGTTTCGAAATCCAGCGAAGTGTTGACTTTTAGGTTGGATCCATCGATAGTAAAAGAGTTGTTGTCGGTACTTCCTGTTCCACCAACGAGGGTGTAGACATGGATGTCGTCCCCATCAGCATCAGTGGTTGAAAATGCTCCGATGACAGTGCCTGTCGCACTGTTCTCATCTACGATCTGATTGCTCAGGGAAACATCCGTTGGAGCATCATTCTTGTGCACAAGTGTCACCGTCCAGGTGTCTGTCGTCACACCATCCTCTGCAGTTACTGTATAGGTCACCGGTGAGGTGAAGTTTCTGGTTACACCGGTAAGTGGGCTAATCGTAGCGCCGTAATAGGTAGTTATGGTGGGCGTAACGGCACTAAGATTAGTAGCTGTGGTTACCTCCTGAAATACTGTTGAATTTGAATTGTCGATAATGGCATACTCATACTGGCCAGCATGGCTGAAAGTTAGGATGTCAGCCACCATATTGGGTGCCTCAAATGCTCCTTTGCTGGGCCGAGCCGGATGACGGGTTGTGCCTTCTATGTCCTCTGTGACCGTTGTGATAAAGCCGGAACGGAAGTCTGGATTAGTAAGGGATGCACCTGCCAACGACAGGTCGCCATTTACTGCATTGGTAAAGCTGGGCTCCGCAAATGTCGTCGTAGCGTCGTAAGCCAGGGCAGCAGCCTTATCTCCTCCGGCTGTGTTGCTATAGTATTTAATTGTGCTAACGCCGTCATCTTTTATGTAGATGTTGTTGCTCTTGGCGCTGAAGCTACCGGCGAATATTCCGTTTTTCCCGCCGGTAGCATCACTTTCACTTTGGATGCTGATCAGGTTATTTTGGATTTTGCCATTGGTCTCGGTGTAAATGGCGCCATTGTTAATGCCAAGCGACGAGTTCCTTGAACTTGTATTGCCACCGTCGAACAATATGGTATTGTGCATTACTTCGATGTCGCCTCTGTCAGAAGAAATACCAATATTAGACGGCATGGCGGCGCTATGGGTAAGATGAATATAGTTATTGTAAGCCCGCAGTGCGTTTCGTACATATATGGCATATACATTGCCCGAGTTATTAGTTCTTTCGATATTGTGGAAAAGGTTGTTCTCTACCCTGAAGTTGGTGGGCCACTGAGAAACTGCTGTTGATGTCGGGTACGATATGATCGCATATACTGAACCGGTTAAATCCAGAGGAGTTGCTGTAAAGAACTCGTTTCCTTCTATAGTAACGTTATGCCAATGTGCTGTGCTGGATACATTGTTGTTGCAGTAAACTCCGTACCTGTCCACCATATTGACTTTCATATTCCTAATGGTGAGGCCGTCGTTCAAATAGCTGATATTGATTGTGCCATTCAGTTGGATAACCCGGGCTCCGCTTACCGGATGGGCACCATCAAAGGTTACGTTGCGGTCACCTGAAAAATTGATGTCATGATCGAGTTCAATTAAAGTTACATTAGCCGCAGGCCGCACCGTGATGGAATAGTCCAGATAATTTGGAGGGCTTGCTACGTTGAGGTCGGTTGATGATGTGTAACCATCTTTTAATTCAAACACCACGTCTGACGTGAAAGGGTTTGATGACGAAATATCATTGAAGGCGTCCTGAAGCGTAGTATAATCGCCCCCGGCTCCAATGGTATAAGTGCCTCCCGTCACTTGGGCTGCTACTTTTTGACCTGAAAAAAATGCTAGTACTCCCAGCAAGGCCAGTGTGCTGAGGTACGAAGTTTTCAATTTGTAAAAGGTTTTCATGGCATAAAGGTTTTTGCGATTTATGCCAGTGAAGTTGCTATCAATACCAAAGAATGAGCCTATCCTACCCGGGTAGTTTATTACCTACCCGGGTGGGTAGTTTTTGTAAGATTCTGAAAATGAAATGATTATAATCTACTCTTTGGATTGGTTCAGGGCAAACTGCATTGCCTCCTTGCGATTGGTTACGCCAAGTTTTTCGTAGATGTTCTTCAAATGATACTTCACAGTATTCACCGAAACGAATACTTTTTCGGCGATTTCAGAATTATTGAGATTACTAAGTGCGTGGGTAAGTATTTCAAATTCACGCTCAGAAAGGGGTTGTGCAAGGCGTTGGTTGATGTCGTCGAGCTCCATGTTCAGTGCCCGGGTATCCTGGTTAAGCACTACTTTTATCTTTGTGCGCATCTCATTGACCTCCGCTTCCAGCTGCAGGCGCTTGGCTTTGTACCTCGACATTAGGGCCAATGTGATCGATAGCAATGAAATAACCACGATGGCAAGCGAAAACATGAGCCACCTTGCACGAACCTCCTGGCTGGCTATCTCGCTTTGCTGTACCTCATTCTCAAGCCGGAGTATGGTGTTTTCCTGCTCCTTTACATCCACTGCATATTTGATGTTGAGTTCGGAGATGGCATTTCTATTGAAGAGGGTAAGGGTAGAGTCTTCCAGCAGTTTATACTGTTTGAATGCATCAAGGGCTTCGATATATTCACTTTTGTACTCTTTTACCTCAGCAAGCAAGCGGTAGCTCTCTTTTAACTGAATGAGGAGTTGGTTTTTCTTACTAAAGTTGAGGTTCTCCATCAGCAGGGCCTCTGCTTGCGCAAACTGGCCGGTTAGCATAAAGTTTTCCGCCAGTGTTAGCCTCGCAGAAGACAGGTGCTCACTTTCTTCCATGCCTTCGTAATAATGCATGGCCTGCTCCACCAATCTTCGGGCCTTACGGTATTTCTTTTGCTGGTTGTAGATGGATGCAAGATTCACCCAACGCTCTGCTATATTGATGCTATCGTCGAGTGCCTGATGAGCCTCGAGCGACTGCTCCACATAATACAATGCGCTGTCCATGATGCCAAGCTTTTGATAGGCCAGCCCAATGCTGTTCATTCTTTCAGCCACTGAGTTAGCATTGCCTCCACCTTTTCTGTGCATCAATATGGATTCCTTGTAGTGAGTGATGGCTCTGTTGTAGTTGCCATTCTCCTCACTAAGGATACCCATTTGCTTTAAATCAAAAGCTATGGCCGATGTGTCTCGTTTGACCCTGTCGATTTCGTAGGCTTTGTTAGTATAGTCAATGGCATTGGCAAAGTCGCCAAGCGACTGATAGCCAGAGCCCACGTTGTAGTAGGCGGTGGCCAGCTCAGTAGAATCTTGCAACGAAACTGCGTAGTCCAGCGCATTGAAATAGTAGTCCAGCGCTTTGGAGTAGATGCCCAACTCCCGGTAACAGAAGCCAGCATGAGAGTTGCATTCCAGCATCAGAAGCAGGTCGCTTACTTCCGACTTTGACCCAGCTTCGATGGCAAGCAGGTAGTTCTCGAGCGACTCGGGCAGGTTGTTAACATAGTAGAGGGCATCGGCTTTTAATTGATAAAGTCTCGCTTTTTCAAGAGGGTCTTTTGAATTTTCCAGGAACTTACTTGCTACGGCTACCACCTGCTCGTACTCCCCGGCCTTGACCATTTCTTTCAGTCGATCAATAGTGATTCCCTGTGCCAGGCAGTGAATGCTGATAAAAAAAACAACTAAAAATAGAGAGATACTTTTCTCAGGAACTGGACACCACATATTCTACTGCCTCTTTTCGGTTACTTACTCCCAATTTAGTGTAGACGTTCCTTAAATGGAACTTAACGGTATTAATAGACACGAACAGGTTGTTTGCTATCTCCTGATTTGTTTGGCCTGCCAGGCTGAGTGTAAATGCTTCGAATTCACGTTCGGTTAGTGGGTCTAAGAGTTTGCTATTTATGGTCGCAAAGTCTACGGCAAGTTCTGTGGCCATGGGCCCCTCCAGCAGGTCTACGTAGCGTCTTTGCAAGGCGTCAAACTGGTGCTCCTGAATAATCATTTCTGCTTTTCGGTGTTTCCCCTGCATGGTGGCATAAATCATGAGGCCAATCACCAACATTGATAGGCAAATAACGATGCCTGTAAACCATGCTCTTTCGCTGGCTGCCTTAGCGTCGTTTACCTGGTTTTGAAGTGAAAGTCTCTCAATTTGCGCTTCTTTTTGGACAGTGCTGAATGCCACCTCAAGCTCGGCAATTCGATCATTTTTTTCCTGGCTTACCATTTCACTCCACACCCCTGACGATTTTCTTTCAAATTCGAGGGCTGCTTTGTAGTTCCCGGCCATCTCTTCAATATTGGCCCTGTTTCTATAGATGAGATGCTCTATTTCTCTGGAACTAATAGTGGCCGCAATCGCTTCCGCCTCGAACAGAAGGGCTCTTGCTCCGGCAAAATTCCCATAAAAAGCCCGAACCTCTGCCAGCTCCCCAAGTGTGCGGGTAAGGCCCTGTAGGTCATCAATCTTCCTTTTTAATACAATGGATTCTTCAAAATATCCTACAGCCTTCTTTAGGTCATTTAGCGACACATAGGCGGAGCCAATATTGTTCAGGGCATTGGCTATTTTTTTTTCGTCGTTGAACTCTCTCGCAATAGCAAGCGACTCTTCGTAGTAAGCAATGGCTTCCTTATACTGCTCTTGTTTTCTTTTGATGATACCCAGGTTCAGAAGGCTATTGGCAAGGGGAAGCCGTTGGCCTTCCTGCCTTTTAAGCTCCAACGCCTTTAGTTGATACTTTTCAGCATTTGCCAGGTCGTTCATGCGCTCGTAGGTAATGCCGAGGTTGTTGTAAGAAGAACTCACTTTGGGGTCGTTTGCGGCCTCCCTGATAGCCAATGCCTGCAGATGGTAGTCGATGGCTTTATCATAGGCTGATTTGTAAGTGAAGCAAAGCCCGATATTGTTGAGAAAACTGGCCAACTGTGCGGTGTCGCCTGCTAGCTGTGCGTTGGGTATGCCCCGCTCAAAATAGTAGATAGCAGAGTCGTAGGCGGCTGTTTGAAAATGGTAAATGCCTATAAGATTGAGCACTTTCACGATGGCAACAGGCGAAGTTTTCTCATCGGTGAGCAACAGCGCCTGCTCGGCATACCACCTCATTGAGTCACCGTCTTTGTTTCTGAATTGGTTGGCTATCTCCGTGAAGAGGTCAATTCGGGCGTTATTGTTGGTGGTCTTTGATAAAGCCGTTTTAAGACTGTCGACACCGCCTCCCGATGCAGCTGCATCGCCAATAGTACAAATGAAAAGTATTAGTAGCCAGGGCAGCTTCAACATTAGGCAGCTTGATTAAAAAAATGAATCCTTAAAATAGTAAGGGAACTCCTAAATGACAAAAAAATAGCCGCTATGATCATTGCAAACGCATTTAAAACAAACTCGATAAATTATTTTCAAAGCTGTTTTTCTACCCCGTTCCACGTCGGCGACCCTTAAGGGTGAAACAGCTTTAAAATTCTTCTTTCCATTTAGGGCTAGGGTAAAAAGAAGAATTTTAAAGCTAAATAGTTTTAAATGCGTTTTCTCTGCCGCTATGATCTTTCACAGCGGCTCTACTAATGTAGTGGTAATATCAGGGATGAGCCTACTTACTCATCCAGCTGTACAAGAGATCAAGCTGCTGCTGAGTGGGGTTTTCCATCATTTCGATGGATGGAGGCGATTGCGTTTTAACCATGATGGCCTTTGCTTTCAGCTTCACATTTTTGGTTTTTCCCGGCTTTACTTCTCGCTGTACTAATGCGGTGATCTTATCACCCTCTTTGCGGCTTTCTTTGTAAGCCGTTACAGCCTCCTGGAAATTCTGTACAGTAAGTGGTATACCGTCAAATTCCAGCAGATGATCTCCTTCCTTATAGCCCATGTCGATACCAAAAGCATTCAGGTTATCAGCTTTTGCTACTACCAGGTGGCCGCTTTCCTGATCTAGTCCGAATGAGATATTTCCCATAGACGGTTCCATTTTTGCCTGAGAAGGAGCGAAGCTGACACCAATTTTGGCCAGGTATTCTTTCAATGGCAGGGGCTTGTTTCCTTCCACATAGGTCCTGAAAAACTCCCTGATTTCCGGATATGTAAGCTCAGTGATTTTATCGAACAGCTCATCGTCTTTGAAAGATTTGTCCTTACCGTACTCATTTGAAAGATCTTTCAAGAGTTGGTTAACGCTGTACTTGCCACCGGAAAGTTCCCGTAACCTGATATCGAGGCAAAGCCCAATAAGTGCGCCTTTTTCGTATACGTTGCCATACTGATCTTTGTATTGGTCGAGGCAAAGCTTACTCATGACAGTGAAGGGCACGGTGTCGTTGTAGCCAGCTGCGTTAACTACCTTCTCTTCTATTTTAGAAAGGTATTCGTCGATGCCGAAAAGTCCTTCAGCTAATTGTACATGCCCAGCGAAGTATTCAGTTACGCCTTCGTACATCCAAAGGTGCTTCGACATTTTTGGGTCGATAAAATTGAAATTCCCTATTTCTTCTGAATGGATGCTTAGTGGCGTAATGATGTGAAAGAATTCATGAGCCGATACATCTTTGATCAGCTGAGTAAGGTACTTAGGGTTCACCTCGGGCAGGCTGTACATAGAGGAATACGAATGCTCCAGTGCACCAAGTGCGCCTGACTGCGACGGGCCTGCGAAAAGGTAGATGATATAAGCGTACTTCTTGATAGGCAATGTTCCACCCAAATAGTTTTTCTGAGCTTCCAGTATCTGGTTCACATTGTCCTTTACAAACTCAGCCGTAAGTAGCCCATTGGGTGAATAGACAGAGAAAAGAATTTCAGCGCCACCCACATTGATCGTCACAGTGTCTGGTACAGAATACATCATTGGTGCGTCGGCCAGACTGAAATAGTTGTCGGCGATGTAAGTGTCAGTATTGTTTTCTGACCTGGCAGCCTGCAGCGAGGTGGCACCATAGAAGCCTTCGGGATACGAAATATTTACTTCGTACTTCACTTCCTTCATTCCTTTGAGATAGCCAAAGAGCCCGAAAGTGTTGATAACGAAGTTTTTTCCTTCTTCAATATTAGTACCCGCCGGCTCAAATACGGTGTTGCCTTGCTCGGTATCGTAAGAATCTTCTACCCAGTATTCGACCTTGGCCAAAGAAGAGGCATTTTTAATCAGCCACCTGTTCTGGTCAAGTGAATCGACCGAAAGCTCATTGCCATTGCTATCAAACGCTTTGAAGTCGGACAGGAACCTGCCAAAGTCGTAGATGCTGTAGGTGCCAGGTACTATTTTCGGCATTTGGTATTCGATCTCCGAGGCAGACACAGCAGGTAGTTCAATGCTCACTTTCACCTTGTCGTTCTTCACAACATTGAGGTCGAGAAATGCTTTGTAGCCAGTAGTTTGAGCAGAAAGGGAGCTCCAGGTGAGCAGCACCCCTAAGAAAAGAGTCAACTTTTTCATTGAGAGATTTTGTGTTTGGGCTCCATTCCTGTCACCAGATAGCGGATCATTTAATGAAAGCCATGTTGTTTTAGAAAGTTGCAAGCAAAAGAAGGGCGCAATTAAGCTAAATACTTTTTGTTGCTCAACATTTATTATGGTGAAAAAACGTTAAACCTTCCTCTTTTCTACCCGAATAACGCCTTTAAGGCCCGACCAGTCATCATCAACGGCGCAGACCTTCACGTCCACCATGTCGATGGTAAGCATGAGGTTGCGGATGTCGTCTTCGATCAGATCCTTCGATATTTTGGACTTCCCCTTGGGCCAGGAGACCCAAATCATGCCATTTTGCTCAATTTTGTCCTTTAGCTTCGGCAGTTGTGCGTGGAGGTCGTCTTTGCTGGTGGTGAAAAAGTGGATGATGTCATACACGTCGACAGTTTGCGATTCATGAACCAGCGCATCAATGGGAAAATCCTCAAATAGTTCGAAGTAATGTGACGGACGGTTGACGAGAAGTACTTTGCTTCCTTCTTTGATGCCTAATTTCTTGGCGAGAGGAGTGCCTGAGTAGCCAGCCATAGCAAGTAATCGGTAACTGTGTGATCAGTGTTTTAGTGGTAAGTTACGCAGGATCCAGAATTTTCCAGCCTCACTCGTTAAGAGTTGGAGTAGATGAAGGTAAAATCCCTTGGCTTTCGCCAACTGGCGGATCTGGATAGAACAAGGGATTTTGGCTCTATTATTCAATTAGAAACTAATCAATATGCTAACCTATAGTCCAAGTTCCTTCCTAAAATAAACCCTCGATTCCATAGGATCCTTGTGTTCAGAAAAGCCGCTGACATGGTAGCCCTGCGACAGACAAAACCGAATCATGGGTTTGAGCTTGTTTCTTGTTTTGAGGAGCATGTGGGAATAGCCGTTTTCTGAAGCCCACTGCTCCATTATTTCTGTCAGTTGCTGATAGATACCCTGGCCTCGGTAGGCCGGAAGCAGCCCGCCCATCCACGAGTAAAAACTGCCGTCTTTGTACCTGTTGTAGCCTACCTTAAACCCGACAACTTTGCCGTCGGCCTCAGCTACCAGCATGAGATGCTCCGTGTCACCGAGGCGTTCGTGATAGACCCGTTCTTCGTAGGGGTTCATAAGTTCGGGAACATGCTGCGATGCCTCAACGATTTCGGTAATGGTACCCTCTCTGATTTTCATTTCCCAACTACCTTCACTTTGGCAAGCAGCCATACGTTCGGGTCTGCTATAATACCCGCTGGCATTTCGGCGATGTCCCATTCTGCTGGTGTGCTTTCTCCAAACACGTCTATTATTTTGATTGCGCTGATAGTTCCGTCGGCACCTTGGATCCCCACCTCCAGTGGGAGCCTGACCGACTTGCTTAGTCCGGGGCTTTTCACTTCAACCGACAATTTGCGCAGCTTTTTACTGTACTTCCAGCTCAGGGAAAGCTCGGGCAATAACGGCTGGAAAATCCACTGATGAAAGAACCAGCCAAGCTGCTGTCCGCTGGCTTGTTCCATCACGGCCTGAAAATCGCTCGTGAGTGCATTGGAGAATTTGTAAGTGTCGTAGTAAGTGCGCACACCGTCAAAGAACGCCTCGTCGCCTACCTGCTTCCTGAGCATATGCAGCACCCAGCCGGCTTTCTGGTAAGTGTTTGGGCTCAGTAGCTTTTTTAACTCGATAATGGAAGTATCAACAATAGCGGAAGTAGGGTTTTTGGCATGGTATTCATCAATTTTGGGAAGCATCCTTTTCATTCCAACTTGAAGGCTGTCTCTCCCATAGGTCTTTTCCATGTACACCTGTGTGAAGTAGGTAGCAAACCCTTCGCTGAGCCACACATGGTGCCAGTCCTTTTCGCTGGCTGAGTTACCAAACCACTGGTGGGCTACCTCGTGGGCGATCAGGCCTTCAATCTTGCGCTCCCCCGATACCGATTTTTCGTAGTAGAAGATATTGCCGGCATTCTCCATGCCACCAAATTTCGTTTTCGACTGCACGTTGGCCAGCTTTTCGAAAGGATAGGGGCCAATGATGTTTTGTAGTGTGGCCAATATTTCCTTGGCTGGTGCGTAGTCGTGGAAACCGGCGTTTTTATTTTGGTGGTACACCCACGATGAGACAGGAATATTGCCAACCGAGCCAACATGGTCGATGGCAAAGGCAGCTGCACCAAAGACCATCACCTTGGTTGAAATGGGAACTGACTCGATCCAGTGGGTGAGTTTGGTGTCGTTGGAAAGTACCGTTTCCTCCTTAAGCCGTCCATTGGCCACCACCTGGTAGTAGACAGGCGCTTCGATAATAAATTCACAGGTAGCTTTGTCGGAGGGGTGGTCTACCGTAGGCAGCCATTGGTGGGCTCTGTCGGGCCAGTTGTCACCAAAGAAGGTTTTTTCACCAAACAAGTTGGTGCCAATGATAAGGCCATCTAGCGGCACTCCTTCATATTCAATCACCACTTTGAGCATCTCGCCGGCCTTTCCGCTGGCATCAATATTGATTTTGCTGTCAGTGTGGCGAAATGCAGTTTGCTGGCCGTTCACCTGCAGCGTCACAATCTTCATTCCTCCTGCTGCTGTTTCATTTTGCAGATCCAGCGCAAAGGTCTCCACATCCTGTTTGAGCAGTACTTCGATAGCCGTTTTGCCAACAATGTTATTCGTTTCGGCGGACAGCCGCAGCCTGAAGGCATAATGCTGGACGTCAATAGCCGGATTCAGTGGGTAGGGGTCGCTGCCGAAGAGAAGAAAAGGGCATAGAGCGAAAATGAGTGTGTGTAAAATGGGCTTCATGTTGTATTGGGTTGCAGCTCTAAAAGTAACTTAAAAACAAGTGTTTCAAATCGAAAGAGGCGGAATTGATCAATGGCAGGCAACCACACCCTCAGGCAGCGGGGAAATTCTGGCTGCCAGGTCTTTGTACTGGCAAGCCACTTTTTCATCGCCTACCGCCTGGTAGCAGTCGGCACGCAGCAGGTAGATTTCCTGTGCCTTGGGCCACACATTGGCCAGCCATTTGGTTTCGTGCAGGCTTTGCTCCACATTGCCCACCAGCAGATAACCTCTCGCCTCGCCCAGAAAAATGTCGAGGTCTTCTCTGCCCACATTCCCACTATGGATCAGGATGATGTAGGCCTCTCCAAACGATGATATATAGCTATTGATGACAACGTCAGCCGCCTGGTGGTAGTAGTTCAGCGATGCTTCATAGTCGAGCAGGTCGTCCCGGTAGATATCGGCCATGCTTTTCAGTATGTGACGTTTCTGCAAGCCCGACTGGAGAAGGTCTTTATACGTAGTGATGGCGGCATTAAACTGGTCAGTTTCTTTATAGCATTGAGCCATCCTCAGCTTAAAATCGAAAGAGCGGTACACCAGGTAAGGTTCGGCAATCAGGTAGTTTTCCAATGCCGACACATATTCTGCTTTCTCAAAAAAAACATCGCCATCATGAATCACCCTGGTCAGTAGCTCCTCCTTAAATTCCTTGATATAGTCTTCCGTTTTGTAGAAACTCACAAAAGGAGAGAGGATTTTTAGCGATTCATCCACATGCCCCAGCTCAGCCTCTTTTACTGCTGTGTCAAAAATGCTCCTTCTCTCATCCAGCAGGGCTTCCATTTTCAGGTTCTGGTAGAAAGCGTAAGCTTGCATTGCGGCCATGATGACCGTGGCCAGCGCCAGCGACAAGCCAAAGGCCCAGAGAGTGCCCTTGTTGTTGCGCTTGAGGTCCTCATACGAATAGGTGGTCTTTTTGCCTTTTCGGGCATAAGGAGGCCGCCTCGTTTCATATGTTTGGGTAGGAGGCGTGTATTCGTAAGTAGGCACGCTGTATTTGAAGCGGTAGTCGTAGTTGGCCTTTTGAATAGGGTCGGAGAGCACCTGGTAGGCCATGTTGATCTCCTTGAATCGCTCTTCCATGGCGGGGTCGCCAGCATGCTTGTCAGGGTGGTACTGCATGGCCAGCTTTTTGAAAGCAGCCTTGATCTCATAATGCCCTGCCTCTTCGGGAACGCCCAGTATTTCGTAGTAGTTGCGCAAAGGAAAATCCGTTCTGAGAAATGAATTTAGCGATTATCCTTGAAAAACGATTATTGTAAGCACTTTGTTGTTGACAACGGTGTGGGGGAGTGGATAACGCTAAAGTCCTGGCTGTATCTGTACTGTCAGCTGACGATTGCTTTCTTGGGCTTTTCAGAGACTATCGTTCAGCCGTTATCTGGCTTTGATCTTCTTTTTCTATACTTTTTCGGAACGTTTGATTTGCTGTGCTGACTGTGAAAAATGGTCGTATGCGTCCCGTCGGGGTTTACTTGCAGTGAGGTGCTGCCGTTGTGGTGAATAACCGTGTGGGTGCCGTTAGGATTTACCACCACTGAGGAGTTTCCAGTTCGGTGAATGGTGGTGTGCGATCCGTCGGGGTTTACCCGCACGCCAGTATTACCGGAGTAATGAATGGCTGAATGTGATCCGTCAGGGTTTACCTGCACTGCCGTGTTGCCACTGTGGTGGATGACAGTGTGGGTGCCATCAGGATTGACCTGAATGGAAGTGCCCTGGGTGTGGGCAACGAATGCCACTAGCAGCAATAGGAGTGAAAAGGAAATCGTTTTCATCGCTCTGAGTTTAAGTGGAATAAATTGCTTTTAGACAACTTTTATCTTGGTGCAAATTCCGGGCCATTTTGCGAGTTGCCGATTCAGTTAGGTGACGTAACATACCTGACTACCAAAGGGTAATCGGTCAGTCCTTCATAATCTTCTTCCGATGAGCCAGCCCCCAGAAATGCAGGGCATCCATGACGTTTTCCAGCGACATGCCGTGGGGTGTAATTGAATATTCAACAGTAGGAGGAAAAGTGTCGTGCACGTCTCTTTTTATCAGCTTGTTCATTTCCAGCCGCTTCAGCTCTGCAGATAGTGTTTTGTCTGTAATGCTGCCGACGGCTTTCGACAATTCCTTGAATCGCTTCGGCCCTGACTACAGAGCGAACAGTATCAAAAGCTTCCATTTACCTGCCAACGCTTCGAGGGCGTCTTTGATGGCCAGGGCATTGGTTGGGCAACCTTCTCTTGTAAGCATGTTGTTGTAGTTGAATATCACGATACTATCGCTACGGAAAGCGCTATCCGTGGGGAAAGTACTATCGATCGGATAGCAAGTATAGGTACTTTTGGAAAAGATAAAAAAGCCAGAAGCTATATGATCGACGAAGAAAAATCACCAAACACCCTCTCAATCGCCCTTTGGGTAACACAAGGCCTGTTGTCTGTTTCATTTTTGTGCGGTGCTGCCATGAAACTGTTTCAGCCCGTTAATCAACTTTCAGCCATGTGGCCCTGGACGGCCGAAGTGCCTCCAGCCTTTCTGGCATTTACTGGCGTAGTGGATCTGCTGGGAGGAGTGGGTATCATCCTGCCTTCGCTGCTCCGCATCAAGCCCTGGCTTACGCCCGTTGTAGCGGTGGCCATCGTTGTTCAGATGGTGGGTGCCAGTGCGTTTCATGTTGCCAGAGGAGAAGCCTCCGATATTGGAGCCAACATCGTTTTCGCCCTCATGGCCTTGTTTATTGGATGGGGAAGGTGGAAGAAGGCGCCGGTTCTGCCGAGATAGCCACCCTGCGGGCCATTCCGGTAATGGTAGTTTCTGATATACCACAGAAATGCTACTTTTAAAGAGACTTAAAACAACTCCTGCAATGAAGCGACTATTCGTATGGGCCCTGCTCCTGATTTTATTGTGCCCTGCCTGGGCGCAAGTGCCTAAGGGCACTGTTGTTACCGATTCCATACATTCCAAGCACCTCGAAAACAAGATGGGGGAGAAGCCCACCCGGGCAGTATCCATTTACCTGCCACCGGGATACGACAAAGGTAGCCAGCGCTATCCTGTTGTCTATTTCCTGCATGGCTTTATGGGCGACAACAAGATGATGATGGGCATGGTGGGCCTGATTGACGAGGCCATTGCCAGCCACAAGATCCGCCCGTTCATTATGGTGGTGCCCGACGAGAAAACGACCTACGACGGCAGCTTCTTCAGCAATTCTGGGCTGTTTGGCAACTGGGAGGATTTTACTGCCTACGATGTGGTGGGGCATGTGGACAAGAAATACCGCACCCTGGCCACCAAGGAAAGCAGGGGTATTACGGGCCACAGCATGGGCGGTTATGGCGCCATCAAAATTGCTATGCATCATCCCGATATTTTCAGCGTGGTGTATATGATCAGCCCGGGCGCACTCACCATTGTGCGGGAGTATGGGCCTAATAGCGACACGTTCAAGGAAATCGCTGGCATCACCACTATGGAAGACCTTGGAAAGACCTACTTCGGCAAGGTGATGGTGGCCTTTGGTCGTTCGTGGTCAGCGAACGCCAACAAGCCACCTTTCTATTGCGACCTGCCTTTTGAGTACAACGGTGATGAGCTGATTGTGCGCCAGGACGTGCTTGAAAAATGGTATGCCAATATGCCGGTGCACATGATCGACGACAACCTGACGAACCTGCAGCAACTGAAGGCCATCAAGATGGACTGGGGCCGCAACGCTGGGGAGCGGTTTACGCAGCAGTGTCGGATGTTTAGCGAGCGGCTGGAGAACGTGGGCATACAGCATTTTGCCGAGGAGTATATTGGCACGCACACCAGCGGCATTTACACCGCCGACGGCAGGTTGCCGAACCAGGTGCTGCCGTTTTTTGATTTTTATCTGAGTTTTGGGGGAGAGTAGAATGACGGCGTGGAGAGGGTCTGTGCAAAGAGTCCCCGAAAGCATGTGAAGTGTATTTACCACCGGTCCCGTTAGGGACGACATGGCGGTAACGCCTGAAACAGAAGAGTGAGAAGAGCGAGTGCCGTAGGTACGGCACATAAAAACTCGCTTAGCGAGCGCCGTCGGTTCATGGTCTCTCCACGGCCAGCTCCCTGGTCTGTTTTTCGTGCCCAGTAGGTGTTTTAATGAAGGTGGTTGTTCTTCTAAAGATGTTTACCTGCTGCAAATGATCCGCTATTTGTTAGCATTTCACTGCTAGAAACATTAGAATGAGCAATTTTTCTACTTACTTGACCGTGCATATTATGAACTTCCCAAAACGATCCTCCCTTTTTGTGGCCATGATGGCCGCAAGCCTGCTCTTTGCTGCCAGCTGCAACAAAGACGACGACCCTACCGAATTGTCAGCGGAAGCCGAGAGTTTCCTAACTGAGATTTTGGACATCATGGAAGCCAACTCAATCAACAGGGATAAAATAGACTGGACAGTCTTTAGAGAAAAGGTATTTGCTAAGGCTATAGGAGCAAAGAGTATAGAAGATACCTACATCGCTGTTGAGGAGGCATTGACTTTGCTGGGAGACAACCACAGCAGCTATAGAAAAAGTGGCGGAGCAGGCACTATCTTCGTTGGACAACTCAGCTGCGAAGGACAAAACAATACACTGCCCACTATTCCGGACAACATAGGCTATGTGAAAGTAAATTTTTTTTCAGGAGGATCTGCTGACGGTGCAGCGCTTTCTTTTGCACGTGCCATACAGTTGCAGATCAAAACCCAGGACAGCGAGGATAATATTGGCTGGATTGTGGATGTGAGAAACAATGGTGGAGGGAATATGTGGCCGATGATCGCTGGGATAGGGCCTATCCTGGGCGAAGGTGTTGCTGGTTATTTTGTTTACCCCGATGGATCGGAAGAGTCGTGGGGATATCAGGCAGGTGCTTCCACATTAAACGGGAATGCCGTGACAACGTTGACTGAACCTTATGAGCTGATGAATGATAACCCTAAGGTAGCGGTGCTGCTCAACAATGGCATTGCTAGCTCAGGCGAGATAGTGGCGATTAGCTTTATAGGTAGGGAAAATACCAAAAGCTTTGGTGAAGCTACCTGCGGGTTATCCACCAGCAATACAGCTTACCAAATCAGCGATGATTCATTGCTGATCCTCACTACGGCCTACCAGGCCGACCGGAACAAGAACGTCTTTGGTGTCCCCATCGAACCCGACGACCCTGTGAGCAGCGAGGCGTCCATCAACCGAGCGATAGCCTGGCTACAGGGGGAGTAGTGAGGTTGCTTAAAAAGGTTGCGGGTATCAAACCTTGGTGCCACCTTCCAGCGGCCGGGCTATAAAATGACCATCGGAACGAGCACACAGTTTCATAGGTAACTCAGTATATATTGCCTTGGCGTAGGCTGCTTTGGTGCGAAGGGCTGTAACCCTTCGCATGGTTATTGCACTCCGTCCGTGCCCTTTCAGGGGTGCACGGCTTAGGGGCGCAGATGGCCAGCCATAGCAGCAGCAATGCCAGTCCCGTTAGGGACGGCATGGCGGTAACGCCTGAAGCTGATGCGTGAAAAGGAGCGAGTGCCATAGGCACGGCATATAAAGTATCGCCTTGGCGTGTCTGCTTCGGTGCGAAGAGCTGTCACCCTTCGCAGGGATATGGCCCTCCGTCCGAGCCTCTTCAGGGCTCGAATTCGACATGCCATAGCGGCGTCACCAGTCCCGTTAGGTACGGCATGGCGGTAACGCCTGAAGCTGATGCGTGAAAAGGAGCGAGTGCCGTAGGTACGGGATATAATCGTCCCACGATAATAGGTGCAGTTAGGTTGACTACAATTCTTACCTGTATAGCACAGGAAAAGGTACCTTATCAGGCCTCGGCTGTGGCTCATGGGGATTTGTCCGCTGCGCTACGAGTGACGTTCAGGGTAAAGATCGACCTCCGAACTAGCAACACTTCTTCCATAATATCTAGTTAAAGGAATTCCTCCTTGCGTGAGGGACAGAGCCATTGTTGGAGCCCGCTGTGGGGTTTTTGTGCGTTGGGCGGCGACTGGTGAAGGCCCGACCCCTGCCGACGACACGGATTATCGGGAGAGTGCTAACACTCCGGCGGCAAAGGGGGCACGCCCAAGTCATTGAAGTATTTTTTGATTGGGTGATTGGCTTTCAGCAACGATTAAAGAGGGTACTATCTGCAGAAACGCAGAGAGTAACCTCTTTAATTTGATCCCGTTGCAGGGGCGCAGAAGGTAACCTCTTTGATGGCTCACGTTGGGATTAAAGAGGTTACTACTTGCAGGAGAGCAGAGAGTAACCTCTTTAATTCGATCCCGTTGCAGAAGCGCAGAGAGTAACCTCCTTTCATTCGGCTCACATAAACGAGGCAAGGATGACTCGCCTGCGTCTGGCGGCTGTTTCGGGGTGGCTTTTGGCTGTGCCCACGCCTCCAAATAATCGCCGTTGTATCTTTTGCCTTTTTGCCCTAACTAGTGAGCCAATACTAATCAACTCACTATGCAACGAATTACAACAACATTGACCTTGCTGCTTTGCTTTGCCCTGGTAGCGGTAGCCCAGAAAAAAGATGACAAAAAGAAAGGCCTTCCGCTCGACTCCCTTCGCACCATTCCCATTGAAGTAAATGAAGGCTCGTGGATTCACCTCGATGTGAGCCCTGATGGCAAAACCATCGTGTTTGAGCTGCTGGGCGATATCTATACCCTGCCTATGGCAGGAGGCCAGGCTTCACGCTTGACCAAGGATATTGCCTTTGATTCGCAGCCCCGCTTTAGCCCCGACGGCAAGGAGCTTGTCTTCATTTCTGACGAGTCGGGCGGAGAGAATGTGTATGTGATGACGCTGGCCGATACCACCAAACGGCAGCTCACTGAAGGCAACAACAACGTGTTCCAGTCGCCGGAATGGACGCCCGACGGGCAGTACATAGTCGTTTCTAAAGGTGCTATCTTAAGAGGCGTGCCCAAGCTGCAGCTGCTGCACAAAGACGGCGGCAGCGGCATGGAGCTGATCAAAGAGCCGGAGCAGTTCAAAACGGTGGAGGCAGCCTTCGGGCCTGATGGCCGCTATATTTGGTTCAGCCACCGCAGCCGCAACTGGCAGTATAATGCTGTGTTTCCGCAGTATCAGCTGGCTGTATACGACCGGGAAACTGGCAAATACGAAACAAAAACCAGCCGCTATGGCTCGGCCTTCAGGCCCACGCTGTCACCCGATGGCAAATACCTGGTGTATGGCAGTCGGCACGATGCCGAAACAGGTCTGGTGATCAGGACCCTGGCCACCGGCGACGAGAAGTGGCTGGCCTACCCTGTGCAGCGTGACGACCAGGAGTCGATTGCCACCCGTGACGTGCTGCCCGGCATGTCGTTTACGCCCGACAGCCAGCTCCTCGTGCTGTCGTACGGCGGCAAGATCATGAAGCTGCCCATTGCCGGCGGTGATGCGGTGGAAATTCCGTTTACCGTAAAAGAAGACTTGGAAGTAGGGCCCTCGGTGCATTTCAATTATAAAATCAGCGACGACCCTACCTTCATTGTGAAGCAAATCAGGAACCCGGTGCTGTCGCCCAATGGCAAAAAGTTGGCTTTTACAGCCCTCGACAGGCTGTATGTGATGGACTATCCGAACGGCACGCCTTCCAGAGTAACCACCTTTGATATGACGGAAGCGCACCCTGCCTGGTCACCCGACGGCACTTCGCTAGCTTTCGTGACCTGGAGCAATTCCGCAGGTGGGCATATCTACAAAACCACTTTTGGTAAGAAAACCACACCACCAGTGAAGCTGACGCAAGAACCTGCCGTGTACCGCGACATTGCCTGGAGTGCCACTGGCAGGATTGTGAGTTTCAAGGCACCTATGCAAGCCATGATGGACAGCTACGGCCCCACGGATGCGCTTGGCGTTTCGCAGGACCTGGTGTGGATTCCGGACGGTGGTGGCAAAAGTACGGTTATTGCTACGGCGAAAGGTAGAAACGTGCCCCACTTCACAGCCGACAAAGACAGGATTTTCCTGTACGACGACGAAAAAGGCCTTGTTTCTATCCGCTGGGATGGTACGGATGAAAAGGCTTATTTGAAGGTGACGGGCAAGACAGTTCCCGGTACCAAAAAGCCCACGGAGGCTGACTATATCAAAATGGCACCTAAAGGAGACAAGGCCATGGCTTTGCTCGATAATGAGGTGTTTCTGGTGACGGTGCCTATGGTAGGGGGCGAAACGCCCAGCATTTCAGTGAATGATCCGGAAAAGGCGTCTTTTCCGGCTAAGCGATTGACCGACCTGGGTGGGCAGTTTCCTGCATGGACGGCCGATGCCAGTGCGATTACCTGGTCGATTGGCAATGCGTTTTTCTACTACGACCTGGCCAAAGGGGAGGCCTTTGCCGATAGCGTGAAGCTGGCGGAGAAGGCCAAAGCCGGGGAAAAGAAGGATGAGAAAAAGGAAGAGGGAGACGAAAAGACAGAGGGAAAGGAAGACGAAAAGAAAGACAAGCCCACATTTAAGGCCGATGAGTTGCGGGTGAAAGTGGAGGTGGCCAGAGACATTCCCCAGGGAAAAGTGGTGCTTTCGGGTGCCCGGGTGATCACCATGAATGGCATGGAAGTGATTGAAAATGGCGCTGTTTATATCGAAAACAACCGCATTCTGGGGGTAGGGAAGGCTTCAGAGATCAATGCGCCCGCTGATGCACAGGTGATTGACGTCAAAGGCAAGACCATCATTCCCGGTTTTGTGGATGTGCATGCCCACATGTGGCCGGAGTGGGAAATCCATAAGGACCAGGCGTGGATGTACACCGCTAACCTGGCTTACGGCGTGACGACCACCCGTGATCCGCAGACAGCTACCACCGATGTGCTGACCTACGAGGACATGGTGAGGGCCGGGAGGATGGTAGGCCCCCGAATTTATTCCACAGGGCCGGGTGTTGGCTACTGGAACACTAACATCCGTGACCTAGACCATGCCCGCCAGATCATGAAGCGCTACAAGGAGTACTTCGATACG
>TARA_R110002012_G_scaffold61271_2_pt1 | contig 19989 bp, 10 predicted proteins | sample TARA_R110002012 | Tara Oceans TARA_R110002012 (sample SAMEA4396515) | marine metagenome | biome: Westerlies Biome; feature: [DCM] deep chlorophyll maximum layer (ENVO:01000326); material: water (ENVO:00002006), including particulate matter (ENVO:01000060) such as... | depth 40 m | reverse complement strand
TCAACAGGAAATGAAAAAAATGGTTCGCGATAGCGAAGCGTTGTTTTCTATTTGCAGTAGAGGGCATTACTGGTCCACGAGCACAGCGAGCTAACCCAGGTGGGAACATAAAGTGGTAACAAAAAATCCTAGTGAAAGCTGAGACTTTTTTTTTGGAACAAATCGTAGGCAGAAGTGTATATATAATTATGACATTATTTTAGAATTTATCTTCCTTTTATATACTTCCACTATATCATTTTATCAATTAACACTACAATTCTCATTTTCCAAGGTTTTACCAATTAGTGGTTCATAGCTTAAAATCCTTCTTTCATATAGCAAAATTCCATGCTAATCTATTTGGTTTGGGAACGGCTGTTTTTGCGGACATATTTGCAATTGCAGGAATGGGATAGTCCCAAAGTGCAATGATCTAGTTATCCAAGAATTGTTTATGAAAAGATTTTCGATTGTTTTATTGTTAACGTTTGGCAGTTTTATATATGCCCAGGAAGCCAATACTATTTATTTTAATAATGAATTTTTGCCGAATTCAGAAGTGGGCGATGTTTCCAAGACAACAATAGGCGTAGACATTCCCGTTATTAACAGCAATGACAAAGAGAGTTTTAGTGTTGGAGCCTCATACCAAAGCACCAACCTTACTTATGTGGATAGGGATGTGCCGTTTGAAACCTATCAGATAGAGGGCTTTCATACCTTTGCGCTGAAGTTGCAGTACAACCGTATTCTAAAGAATAACTGGGGTGTAACGCTCATGGCCCAATCCCAGATTTCCTCAAATTTTGATGAAATGGACTTTAGTGAAAAAGACCTGTTCTTTAACGGCGCATTAATATTCGACAAATTAAACGAAGAAAAAAGATCCATGTGGAGTTTCGGAGTCATTAATGATGCCCAGTACGGACTTTACTTTCCTATACCCACAGTTTCATACACTAAACGAATCAATGATTCCTGGGCTTATAAACTGGGGGTACCTGATAGCCGAGTAAAATGGACCTGGAACAAAAACAGTAGTTTTGAAGCATTTACTGCCTTGGACGGATTTACTGGCAATATTAATGATGATATAGAGATATACAAGGAGGATTATTTGGGAACTCTACGACAAACCAGTGTGGTAATCGGATTGGAATATAACTTCAATTTTTGGCGCAATTTTCAATTGAATGCAAAGGGTGGCTATACCCTTTACAATCATATGGAAGTTCAAGGCTATGACAACGAGGAGATTTATGATTTCAACATGGTTAATGGTTGGTATTTCAATGTTGGTATGAGTTATAAACTTGGAAAAAAGGTGAAACTAAAAAGTCCGTATTAAGCTTGATCAGCGGCAAAAATAATTTTAACGGGTTCAACTATAGAAAGTTGAATCCGTTTTTTAATTCAACAGGAAGAGCGTAGAATTTAACCTCCTTTTTAGGAATAAGGTCTATTGTACTCCTGGATTTTTGAATGGCTTTTTGCGCAAAAAAGGGATTGAGAATTTCTTGCTCGAAGAAAGGAAACTGCAATAAAACCTCCTGGGAGAATTATTAGTAAGTATAGATGAGCCCTGTAAACACTACGTTTACGGGGCTTTTTTGTTGGATTTTTGTAATCAAGGATAGAACAGAATTGAACTAAGGCAAATCCTTTCTCAGAATTTACAGGGAATAACTACCAATAAGCTTAAAACAAAACAGTTAGGGAGAGAAATTCTTATGCCCTCATTCTGCAACCTGACCACTAAGCAGTACATATACCTTCAATTGGGCCAAATTAATACCAAAACATTTTGAACGATATCATTAAATCTGACCCGCTTAATAATCAGGAGGAAGAAAGGGAGAGGGTAAGAAAAACTGTGGTTAATGCAAGATGGGCGGAATGAACAAAAGATAGATCGATTAAAGAAAGAGAAAGTAGTTTGTTTTTTTTCTATTTACAGCCACGGTGTTTTACCTGGTCTGGGAGGTGGTAATTTATTTCTAAAACCTCACACCATTAGCTAAAATGAAAGTTATAATAGGCTACTGATCAATAAAAAGGAATGCGATGTCAAAACTATGGCCAAGCATTTTATGGTGTGTGGCCGACCTTAAGAATATTGGTCTGAGAAGTTAAGGTCTGTAACTCTATCGGAACAATTTTAAATGTAATAAGTAACAAAGAGAATTTAATTAATATGGCACAAAAACAATATTTCAAAAAAGGGTCTTTTGGGAGAAAATATATCTTGTTCTTAATTGCCCCATTTATTTTTACATCATGTAAGGAGCAGCAAGTGGGGATGGATAGTCCAAAAGCCAAACCCAATGTGATTGTAGTCATAACGGACGATCAAGGTTACGGAGATCTTGGGTTAAATGGAAATACAATTATAAAAACCCCTGCTATTGACAATTTCGCAACGGAGTCCGTCCGTCTTAGCAATTATCATGTAGGGACCACCTGCGCTCCCACAAGGGCCGGATTGCTAACGGGAAGAAATTGCAATAGAAATGGTGTTTGGCATACCATAATGGGGGCTTCCTTGCTAAACAGGGAAGAAATTACCATAGCCGACGTGCTACAGAAGAATGGGTATAATACCGCCATGTTCGGCAAGTGGCATTTGGGGGACAACCATCCATTTGCGCCGCAGGAAAGAGGGTTCGATGAGGCTTTTTATCACGGTGGTGGTGGTGTTGGGCAAACACCAGATTATTGGGATAACGACTATTTTGATGATACTTATTATAGAAATGGGACACCTGAAAAGAAGGAAGGATATTGTACCGATGTATGGTTTAATGAGGCAATGAATTTCATTGAAGATAAAAAGGAAGAGCCTTTCTTCTGTTATCTTAGTTTAAATGCGCCCCACAGTCCTTACAATGTACCCGAAGAATACTACAATTTGTATAAGGATGCAAAGGGCATATCGGAAGAGCAAAAGCGTTTTTATGGTATGATCACCAATATTGATGACAATTTCTCAAAACTACTGAAGAAGTTGGATGCCTTGGGCATTGCCGATAATACCATCCTGATATTTACTACGGATAATGGTACTGCCCAAGGGTATACTATAGATGCCAAGACTAATGAAGTTCAAGGTTACAATGCAGGTATGAGGGGCACTAAAGGGAGTGAATATGATGGGGGGCATAGGGTTCCTTTTATCGTAAGATGGCCAAATGGAGGACTAGGTGGAGGCAAGACCCTTGATGATTTGGTGGCCCATGTAGATGTATTGCCAACGATCATGAAACTAACAGGGCAGCCTTATACGCCCACTAAAACCATGGATGGTATGGATGTAAGTGACTATCTCTTAGGAAAAGAAGACATTCCCAATAGGTATCTGGTAACGGATACCCAGCGTGTGCCTTGGCCTGTTAAAGGGAAGAACAGTTGTGTAATGGAGGGTAAATGGCGTTTGATAAACGGTACGGAATTATACAATATAGCCCTTGATCCCGGGCAGGAAATCAATGTTGCGGACCAACACCTGGAAAAGTTGGAGGCAATGAATGCATTTTACGAAAGTTGGTGGGATGATATAATTAAGGAAACCAAATATTCCGTGATTGATTTGGGCGTTGGGGAAACAGATGTACTTACCTGTCATGATGCCCGTACCATAGGGTACTACCCGCCATGGAACCAACAAATGATCCGTGCAGGAGAACCTATGAAACCCGCCCCCTTTTCGGTAAACTTTACTTCCGCTGGCAAGTATAGGTTCCACCTCAGGAGATGGCCGTCTGAAAGTAATTTGGCTCTTGGTGCTGAAATCAACGATGCTGTACCAGCCACCCTAAATGCAGAAGGCAAGGTGGCCGGGAAATCAATGCTATTTAAAAAAGCACACCTAAATATTGGTGAAAAAAGTATTGATGTTGCGGTTGATAACAAGGCTGGAGCCGCTACTTTAGAAATGGATGTGCAGCAGGGCGAAACAGAACTAATGGCCTATTTTGATTTGGTGGATGGAACCCAGAGCAATGCTTTTTATATAGATGTGGAAAAGGTGGAATAGGCCAATGAGCGCCTAAAAATAAAATGTGATATACACTTTCCGAATGAATTACCGCAATAATTAACTGATTTATTCATTCCAATCGAGGGGCGATTTAAGCAAATTAAAAATGTAAATACCTGAAAATAAAGTATTTAACAATGCTCATATCTATCATTGGAAATAAGCAACACTTTGAGCGAATAGAGAAAGATGCTAGGGACACGATTACATAATTTCGTAAAGAATCACAATTTATATTTTAAAATATGCCAACAACTTTAAAAAAGGTAATCCTAATAATGTTTACTATTTGGGTCGGAATTTCCTATGCACAGGAAAAGAATGGGGCCGAGATGGATGAAATGTGGGGAGATCAGAAGGAGGTTAAGGGGGCTTCGGATAAGTCAAGAATAGCGTTATTCGACGATGGTAATTACGCCATGTTTATTCATTGGGGGATTTATTCCAATATCGCCAATAAATGGAAGGACTCTACTTATTATGGAATTAGTGAATGGATAATGAATCCCAGAAGGGCCAATATTTCCGTGGAGGAATATAAGAACGAGGCCAAAAATTTCAACCCGGTAAACTTTAATGCCAAGGAGATTGCCAAATTGGCCAAGGATGCCGGTATGAAATATATTGTTGTAACCAGTAAGCACCATGACGGCTTTGCAATGTTCGATTCCAAGAGCAATGACTTCAACATAGTAAAGGCTTCCCCATTTGGAAGGGATCCTATGAAGGAATTGTCGCAGGCTTGTAAAGAGGAGGGGCTTGGTTTTGGTTTTTACTATTCCCATAATCAAGATTGGACTTTTCCAGGGGGCAATGGGGGACCAACAACAAACGCAAAAGGAAAGGAAGTAGGATTTGATTATTATTTTAAACATAAATGTCTACCGCAGGTTAAGGAAATTACTAAAAACTATGGTGATATAGCTATGGTATGGTTTGATACTCCCGGGAATATGGAGAAAAAATATGTAGCCGAATTGGTAGATGTGGTTCGTAAGAACCAACCCAATGCCATGATTTCTGGAAGGGCAGGCCACGGATTGGGAGATTATAAATCCCTGGGCGATATGAACATTCCCGTAAAAAATATAGGGGGCCTATGGGAAACGGTAGATGTAACCAACGATTCTTGGGGATATGCTTGGTATGATGAGAATTGGAAAAGTCCCAAATTAATACTGAAGAATATAATTTCAACAGTGGCAAGGGGAGGAACTTATATGCTAAACATTGGGCCAAAGCCAGACGGTAGTATACCAAGTGAGGCTGTAACTACTCTTAATGCTTCTGGGGAATGGATAAGGAAATATCCCCAAACCGTATATAAAGCAGCTGCATCGCCCTGGGGGCATGCATTGCCTTGGGGAGATGTTACCATGACGGGCAACAAACTAAATTTATGTGTTTATGATTGGCCTTTAGATGGGGTCATAGCCGTGCCAGGGCTTAACAATAGTGTAAAATCTGCAAAACTCTGGGTAAACGGGGAACAGAAAACCATTGGGACCGAAAAGAAGAATGGATGGGTATTGTTTCAACTTCCTGCGCAAAGACCTGATAAACTCATATCCGTAGTAGAAGTGGAATTGGAAGGCAAACCCCAGGTAGACCAAGTAGTAGGTGTAGATCCTATATTCCCCACATTAATTCCGGTAGATTTTGCTAATGCCAAAGGTTGTGAGATACAGGAGAAAAAATGGATGGAAAAATTCGGAGAATGGAAGCACATACATCAGGCCGAAAAATGGACGCCCGAAAGTGAAGTAATATGGGAGGTAGTTGTAATGGAACCGGGATATTATCAGGTAGATCTCAATTATGCAGGGGAAGGCCGTATGGTGTGGCGTGTTAGTACGGAAGAAGAGGGCTCCATGATCCAAAACGAACAGAATTCTTCCGCTATCTATAATTTTCAACCTATAGGGCATGTAAAATTCATTACACCCGGGAAGCATTTTATAGCTGTTTCATTTGTTGATGGCGCAATAAAAACGGCAAGTTTAAAGGCTATTAGACTTACTTCTGTAAATAGTATGGATTAAAATTAACCGCTTAATAATCAATAATATGAAGGGCTAAAGGAACAATTGGCAAATAAAGAATTAGGCTAAATTCTTTAAAGAAAATCAGAAACAATAAACAACTAAACTAAAATCAATATGAAAAAACCAATTTATGATTTGAACAGTTTCAAATTGTTCACAATCTTTCTATTTGCGATATTTCTTAGCGGGGATATCTATGCAAATATCGGATTCGCCAACAGTTTAAGAACGACCTCGACAGGTAATGAAATTTTATTTCAGACTATTACCATAAAGGGAACTGTTACAGATAACCTAGGAACACCATTAGGAGGTGTTAATGTGATAGTGGAAGGTACAACCCGTGGAGTACTTACAAACTTTGATGGTGAGTATGAAATAGAAGCTGAAAAAGGGGAAGTATTGGTCTTCTCATTTTTAGGAATGAAAACAACGACCGTTACCATTGAAAATTCGAGCACAATTAATGTTTCATTGGAAGAGGACGCCTCTCTACTTGAAGAAGTTGTTGTTGTGGGTTACGGAAGTCAAAAAAGGTCCGATCTTACTGGGTCTATAAGTTCCTTACCCGGGGAAGGCTTGGATAAGTTTGTCACTGGTAATGCCAGTCAGGCACTCCAAGGCAGAATGACGGGTGTAAGAATTGAATCTAACGGAGGTGGTCCTGGTGCTTCCACAAATATTGTAATTAGGGGTGTATCAAGTTTTACAGATTCTAATCCATTATTTGTTATAGATGGTATGTTTTCGGACAATATGGATTTTTTAAATCCCTCCGATATTAAATCCATTGAAGTTTTAAAAGATGCTTCGGCCGGTGCCATATATGGATCAAGAGCAGCTAACGGGGTGGTGATCATAACTACCAACAATGGAAAAGGGGCAGAAGGAATTAAAGTAGATTTGGAAACAAGTGTTGGTTCCCAAAGTGTCATCAAAAAATTGGATTGGATATCAGGGGTAGAATATGCAGCTTTGCGCAATACCTTGGCGGACGTAAACGGATCGGACAGATTTCCTGGGTATAATGAAAAATTGGATCCAAATGTAAATACCATTATAGACGATATTGCCATGAGGTCTGCTCCACTGGTCAATACATCCGCAAGCGTATACGGAAACCAGGGGGATGTTTCCTTCAACGTTTCTTCAAACTGGTTAGATCAGAAGGGTATCATAATAGCTTCCGATTTCGATAGAAAAACCTTTAGGGCCAATATGGGAATCAAAAAGGGGAAACTAAAAATAGATGAGTCATTTGCCGTATCGCGTACCTTTGACCGTCCCAATACGATTTGGAATTTAAATGGGAATATTCTACCTACAATCCCTTTTTTAAATCCAGATAATGAAGGCGGATATGGTGGAGCAAACCTGGATGATCACGGATTTGACGGGAACAATCATATTGGTCGATCATTACTTTGGGATAGGCATATTCAACGGGACAACCTTATTGGTAGCCTGGCAATGGAATATGAATTATTGGAAGGTTTGAAGGTAAAATTAAACACCGGGATTACTTACAATAAGACCTTGGATTATACCTTTTTGCCTACTTTCTTTATTTCCAATCAAATTGGGGCCAACCAAGCTACTCCGGAGTTAAGGGAATTTACTAATGAAGCAACCAGAACATTGGTGGAGGGAACCCTTAACTACGATAAAAGTTTTAATGACCACAATTTAAGTGCCTTGTTCGGTATTACTAGACAAAATACCAATCTTCAGTCGGGAGGAAGTATCACTACTGGATTCCCTTCCAACGATATCCGTGAAATAGGAGCGGCATCTACGATTTCTAGATTAACTGGAGCAGAATATATAAGTACCTTAAGTTCCATGTTTGGTAGGCTCAACTATAACTTTGCGAATAAATATTTTTTTAGCGGCACCTTCCGTCGGGATGGCTCTTCTAGATTTGCAGAAGATAAACGCTATGGTGTTTTTCCTTCCGTGGCACTGGGATGGACTATTTCCAAAGAAAATTTCCTAAAGGATAATGAAGTATTGAGCAATTTAAAATTAAGGGCCAGTTATGGTGAGCTTGGCTCTCAAGAAATTTCGGATTATGCCTATATACCTGTCTTAAACATCAATAGTGATGCTGTATTTGGAACAGGACAATCCAGAGTTCCAGGGGTTTCGCAAACGGTTTTTGCCAACCCTAATCTGGTGTGGGAGACCACAAAATCAACAAATGTTGGGTTGGATCTGGGCTTTATGAACAATCGAATAAGTCTAACAATGGATTATTTCGATAAAACATCCGAGGACATTCTGGTTTCTCTACAGATTCCACCATCCTCAGGAACAACTGTACCGGTGGCACAGAATGCGGCATCGATACAAAATTCTGGTTTCGAGCTGGCCGGTACCTATAAAGGCGGTTCTGGAGATTTCACTTTTAATGTAACACCCAACATTACATTTTTACATAACGAGGTTTTGGCATTGGGTGAAAATATTGCCCCCATAACAGGAGGTGAGTTTTTAGGGACTAGGGCAACAAGAACTGCCGTAGGTGATGAAGTGGCCAGTTTTTATGGCTATCAGGTAATTGGGATTTATCAGAATCAAGCAGAAATAGATAGTGACGGTGCCATGGCAGATGCCAATGCCGCACCAGGGGATTTTAGATATGCCGATATTGATGGGGATAACGAGTTAACTACAGACGACCAAAAGGTTTTGGGAAGTTATATGCCGGAGTATGAGTATGGTATCGCTATGGATTTTGCATATAAAAACTTTGATATGAACCTTATTTTTAATGGTGTGGCCGGGGTTGAGGTTTGGAATTTTGGAAAAAGGAAAAATCTTTTGGACCTTAATAGTAATATGACCAGAGAGGCCTTGAACTATTGGAGACCCGATAATACGGATACGGATATTCCTAGAATAGGCGGTGGGGCCAATAACACAAGGCCGTCATCCTTTCAAGTCGAGAATGGGGATTATTTTAGATTAAGAAACCTTCAAATAGGATATTCCTTTTCTAAGGATTTGTTGGAAAAAGTTAATTTAAGAAAAATTAGATTATACGGGTCTGTTCAAAATTTGTTTACCATCACCAAGTATTCTGGATATTACCCAGAAATTGGAAGGGGCAAAGCAGATGAAGATAGAGTAGTGGATAATAATAACACTATGTTCTACAGTGGTGTTGACCAATCTACCTATCCTACGGCTAGAACAATAATTTTAGGTGTACAGTTAGGCTTTTAATCAATTCATAAAAAAATCAAGATGAAAAAATATATATCCATATTATGCTGTTACTTAATTCTATTTGGATGCAGCGACAATTTTCTAAATCAGGAAAATCCAAATACATTGACACCAGATCAATTTTGGAAAACTTCCGAAGATGCGCAAAGTGCCATTATTGGGGCTTATAGCCCTTTATCCACTATTTTCTGTCATGGCAGATTATTTTCTGGCTATACGCAAGTACGTTCAGATGCCGTACATGCCACAGGAGATTTTGCCTTTGCAGGCTCCTTGTTCAATACCAATCCCGGGGACGGAAACTTCACTGCTGGTTGGGGTGAATATTGGAAAGTAATATTCCGGACCAATATGATCTTAAAAAACGTGCCGGAAATAGACATGGACAACGATCTAAAGAATAACATTTTAGGAGAAGCCTATTTCTTAAGGGCCTATAGCTATTTTGTTTTGGTAAATTATTTCCAAAATGTTCCTTTGGTAACTGAACCCGCTGCTTCATTGGCGGAAACACAGCAGGCACAGGTAGATCCAAGTTTGGTATGGACTCAGATAAAACAAGATTTGGGCGATGCCATCCCATTATTGCCCAATGAATGGGGTAGTGAAAATAAGGGAAGGGTTACCGCTGGTGCAGCAGCAGCACTTTTAGGTAAATCACAATTGTATTTGAAAGAATGGGGAGATGCCGCTACCCAATTGAAAAGGGTTATCGATGGCGAGTATGGTACCTATGACCTGGATGTGGACTATTCCAATAATTTTAGGGAAAGTGGAGAAAACAACATTGAATCGCTTTTTGAAATTCAGTTCGATCTAACCGGTGCTTGGACAGCTGGTTGGGGATCAGATGTTCCCTCAACGGCAAGATATAACTCTTATGGTTTTGATATGGCTCAGGGAGGTGCATCTGTATTAAATACTTGGGTGCTAGATCTGTTTTTGGCCGAACAAACAAACGACGCGCAAATTGATCCTCGGGCCTATGAGACCATGGTCTGGGATTACCCAGGTGCACAGCATTTTAATGGTGCCCTATTTGCTACCAAGTTTGCAACTAATTTAGCCGATGATCCTCAATACGTTAAATCCGCAAAATATGTGAACCCTAATGGCGGGGGTCCGGTACCTGCATTCAACACCTTTGGAGTGAACAAAAAAATCATCAGATTTGCAGATGTATTGTTGATGTTTGCTGAAGCTGAAAATGAGGCCAATGGTCCAACCACTGCGGCCTACGAAGCTGTAAAACGTGTAAGGGACAGGGTTAATATGCCCGAGTTTACTGCAGGGATGGACAAAGATGCCTTTAGGGAAAAGGTTCGGAATGAAAGAGTTCTTGAACTTACCTTAGAAGATATCAGACAATTGGATTTATTAAGATGGGGGCTACTTCCCGATAGAATTGTAGATAATCCCGATTTTAGAAATGGGAATCTTTCCTATAAACCGGGAAGGGAGTATTTCCCTATACCACAATTGGAAGTGGATACAAATCCCAATATAAACCAGAATAAGGGTTATGAATAAAAAAAAGGGATTCTTAGAATCCCTTTTTTTGTAATTTGTGTTTATGAATAGCTTAAATAAAAAAAGAAGCCTAAAAATATTGGCCTATATCCTATTTCCCGTAATAGTATTTGTTTTTTCATGCCAAGCTAAAAAGGAAGGCCAAAAGGTAAGCCGGACAGAATTTGTGGAAATAAAGGATTCTGAAAGTGGGATCCTTTTCACTAACACCATTGTTGAGAATGATACTTTTAATTATTTCAAGTTCCCATATATGTATATGGGGGGCGGAGTAGCTATTGGCGATATCAATAATGATGGACTATCCGACCTTTTTCTTACCGGCAATATGGTTTCAAACAAACTCTATCTCAACAAGGGTGATATGCAATTTGATGACATCACGGCAAAAGCTGGTGTAACTGGTGATGGAAAGTGGAATACGGGTGTTACCATGACCGATATTAATAATGACGGGTTTTTGGATATTTATGTGTGCGTTTCTGGAATTGATTCTGATAAGGAAAACCTATTGTTTATAAACAATGGGGATGACACTTTTACGGAGTCGGCTGCGGAATATGGTATTAACGATAATTCCAATTCTATACAGGCTACTTTTTTTGATTACGACAATGACGGCGACATTGATCTTTTTGTGGCCAATTATGCATTGGTGCCCATAAGTCAGGGTAATTTGTTCTATGATGAAAAAATGAGAAAGAACGATCCCATAGAAAGTGGGCACTTGTATAGGAATGAGGGTGATGGAAAATTTTCGGATGTAACCTTAGAGGCCGGAGTTCAAAATTTTAGTCTAACATTGGGTATAGTAGCCTCAGACTTTAATAATGATGGATGGCAGGATCTATACCTTTCCAATGATTTTAATGTGCCGGATTACTTCTATATAAATAATCATGACGGTACCTTCAGAGAGGTCGTCAAAGATGCTACTGGCCATGTTTCCATGTTCGGTATGGGCATTGATGCCGCAGATTTTAACAACGATGGTTTTATTGATCTGATACAGTCAGAGATGTCACCGGAGGATTATGTGCGTGCCAGGGTGAATATGGCAAGTATGGACCCCGAAAGTTTTTATCAAAGCGTTGCTTTGGGCATGCATTACCAATACATGCAAAATAGCCTTCAATTAAATAATGGAATAAATGCCGAGAATATTCCGGTCATGAGTGAAATATCCAGATTTGCCAAAATGGCCTCTACCGATTGGAGCTGGTCCGCACTCTTTGCCGACCTGGACAATGATGGCTGGAAGGATATATATATTACTAATGGTACAAAAAGGGATGTTAATGATAACGATGTAAATAATAGGAGCAATACCACTTCCTTTAGACAGGCCTTTAATTTTAAGATCACAGATTATAAAAGTGAACCCTTGGCGAATTATGTTTATAAAAACAAAGGAGGGTATGCCTTTGAAAAAGTAGGAGAGGAATGGAAGTTGGATGCTAAAGGATTTTCCAATGGGATGACTTATGGTGATCTGGACAACGATGGGGACCTGGATTTGGTAATCAATAATATTGACCAGAAAGCTTCCCTTTATAGAAATGACACTGAGGGAGTTAACTATTTGAGGGTTGCCCTGAAAGGACCGGAGAAAAACCCCTTGGGTTTGGGAGCAAAGGTTACAGTAATACATGATGAACATAGGCAAATTCAGGAAATGACTCTAACAAGGGGCTTTCAATCGAGTGTGGAGCCCATATTGCATTTTGGAATGGGTGATAACAAGATCATTGATACCCTAAAAGTGGATTGGCCCGATGGAACAGAACAGATTATAATTAATCCTGAAATCAATAAATTAACCTTGTTGGAACATTCCAAGAAAGAAGGTATGTCTGCGAAGGAAAATCGTGTAAAAAACATTATTAATGATATTACTGCCAAATCCAATATTGATTTTGCCCATGAAGAGGATTTGTATGATGATTATCAATTAGAACCTCTTATACCCTATCGATATTCGATGCTTGGCGCTACTATAGCTGTTGGGGATGTTAATGGGGACGGACTGGAAGATTTCTATGCTGGGAATGCCGCGGGATCCAAAAGTGCCCTATATCTTCAAAATGAGGATGCCACTTTTCAAGAATTAAATGGGCCTTGGTCACAGGATGCCGGCCAGGAAGATCTAGGTGCTCTTTTTTATGATTTTGACAATGATGGTGATCTAGATCTATATGTGGCTAGTGGAGGCAGTCCAAATCAGGACCTAACAGATCGTTTATATGTAAATACCGAAGAAGGTTTTATAAAGTCGTTGTCATCCTTGCCCCAAATGAGTTTTGCAGGGCAGTCAATAGCCATTTCTGATTTTGACCATGATGGCTTGATGGATGTTTTTGTTGGAGGCCGTAATACACCTGGAAAATATCCTTATCCCACCTCTAGTGTACTTTTGAGAAATTTAGGAGGCAAGGATAGGAATTTAAAATTTGAGCGGGTAGAGAAGCCTTTTGGAAATGGTTCCAATGAGTTAGGAATGGTTACGGATGCGGTGTGGGCCGATTTGGATGGTGATGGCTGGGAGGATCTTATTTTAGCCGGAGAATGGATGCCCATTACTGTATTTAAAAATAATAAAGGGAAATTGGAGGATTGGACGGATGAGATGGAGCTATTGGGCACTGATGGCTGGTGGTATTCGTTAAGGTTGCTGGATGTGGATCTTGATGGTGATTTGGATATCGTTGCAGGTAATCTTGGTCTCAACTATAAATATCAGGCCTCTGATACATCACCTTTTAAGGTGTATTCCACGGATTTTGATGAGAATGGAAGCAATGATATTGTTCTGAGCTATAAGAAGAACGGTAGAAATCTACCCTTAAGAGGTAGGGAATGTTCATCACAGCAAGTGCCGGCCATAGCCAAACGATACGGGACTTTTGTAGAATATGCAAATGCCGATTTGGAGGATATATATGGAGAACAAATGCTGGAAAATTCGCTTCATTATCAGGTAACTTCATTTGCCCATTCTTGGTTTGAAAATGTAGATGGGAAATTCCAAAGACATAACCTACCACCAAGGGCACAACTGTCCGTAATAAAAGATATTGAGGTTATAGATTATAATAAAGATGAATTTCCAGATTTATTACTGTTTGGAAATCTGTACCAGGCCGAAGTAGAAACACCAAGAGGTGATGCTGGGGTTGGATTGATTCTTGTAGGGTCCAAAGATGGGTATATGGCCATTGAACCAAGTAAAAGCGGATTGTTTATACGGGGAGATATTAAATCTGTAGTGCCTATAAAATTAGCTAATAATAACAATGGCTTCCTTTTAGGGGCTAATGATGCAAATTTAAGATTAGTGGATTATAAGCCTGAATAGTTGCTTTTAAAATTGTTTAAAAAAGGGTGTTTGCCGGGTAGAGCAAGCGCCCTTTTTTCTTGGTCTCTAAATTCCCTTGGGTATTTAGCAATAGGAAGATATTAAAAATCGGATGGGGATACCCCATGAAGTTTTTTAAATGAGGTAGAGAAATAAGAACTGGATTCTATACCAATTTGATACATGACCTCGGCAACTTTTGCCCCATCATTCCTTCTTAATAATTCAGCAGCCCTCTGCAACCTATAATTTCGTAGATAAACGTTGGGTACTTGTCCAGTGAGTTGTTTTAGGCGCCTATAAAAATGGGAGGTACTTAGGCCTATTTCGACGGCCAATTCCTCTACTCCAAAATTTGAGTCCGATATATTTTTTTCAATGGCATCGATGACCTTGTTTAAAAATTCTACATCCCTAGTGGAAATTTCAATGTCCTTTTTAGGGAGTAGACTGTTTTTTGAAAAATATTCCTTTAATCTTATATTGTTTTGAATAAGTTTATGGATGCGCAATTCCAAATGTTTAATGGAAAAAGGTTTGCTGATATATTCATCCGCACCAAATTCCAATCCTTTTATTAAATCTTCATAATCGCCCAGTGCGGTCAACAATAAAACCGGCAAATGACAAATTTCTATATCAGATTTAATTCTTTTACATAACTCGAAACCATCCATTTCGGGCATCATAACATCACTGATTATCAGGTCAGGTTTGTGCAATTTAATTTTTTCCAATCCTTCTACACCATTGTTGGCAATAACAATATTGTATTTATCCGATAAGGAGGTCAATAAAAAATGTTGTACGTCCTTTTCATTTTCTACTATTAGAATAGTATACTCTTTTTGAATACCGTTTGTTTTGGCATTCATACTATCCGTAATATCAGCTGTTGGTAACGGAACCCAATCTTTTATAAAAGATTTGCCAGAATTGGTGTTGTCCAATAACTCGAATTCTTCCTCGGTTTTTGACGGAATGATTACCGAAAACCGGGTTTCTTTAAAAGGTTCGCTTTTTACGGTAATAGTTCCTCCTAACAGATTAACTATGGAGTTGCAAAATGCCAGACCTATACCGCCGCCACTGATATTTTTCCCGGTATCATCTCCCAATTGATAAAACCGATCAAAAATATTGGGTAGATCCTCTGCGGGAATTCCCTTTCCGGAATCTACTACATCTATACGAATCATTTGGTTGTCATCTTTGTAAAATGTATCCGCTTCTATGAAGATATTACCATGGGGCGGGGTGTTTTTAAAGGAGTTCGATAACAAATTAAAAATAATTCTTTCTATTTTTTCAACGTCTATAATAACCTCTTCATTGGAGGAATTAAATTTGTAAAAGAAGTTGATGTTTTTTTCTTTGGCATAATTCTCAAATGCTTCGGTGGTGGGGTATAGAAAATTGCCTAAAGTATTTTTGCTCAGGTTCAGGTTGGTAAAGCCCTGTTCAGCTTGGCGAAAGGTTATTAGCTGATCCACCAAACTAAGAAGCCTTTTTGTGTTTTTTTGAATAATGTCCAAATACTTGGTGTTTTTGGCATCGGTATTTTGTTCAATAATTCGCTCTAATGGCCCTGCAATCAACGTTAAAGGCGTTCTGAATTCATGTGATATATTGGTAAAGAATTTAAATTTCCCCTGATTGGATATATCCAACCGCTCTTTGTCCAATTTCTCATATTTTAATCGTTGCTTTAATTTCTCATGCTCAACAAAATAAATGATGATACCAAAGGCAGCAAAAAATATTAGGGTCATAAAAATTAGTATACTCCACCATGTGTTATACCAAACTGGCGTAATTTCGAGCTTTAAATTCGTTGAATTGGTACTTCCGTGTCCATCACCATTGGTTCCTTTAACTTTAAAAATATAATTGCCTGGGGATAAATTTGTGTAGGTCACGGTCGTTTTTCCTTCATCCCTTTCTACCCAATCATCATTAAAACCTTCCAATTTATAGAAAATCTTATTTTTATAGGGAGAGGTACTGTGGTTGACCAAGACATCGAAAGAAATTATCTGCTCCTTTTCATTTATGGATATACTTTCGGATTCCGAAATGGACTTCTCCAGAATTATGTTTCCTTTGTATTCTTCCCCGATACCGATCAATTTATTATTAACGGATAATTTAGTAATAGTTGCTTTGGGAGGTAATTCATTTAATTTTATGGTAGAAGGTTTAAAAATGGTCAGGCCGTTTAATCCCCCAAAGTAATAATACCCCGATTTCCCTTTAAAATAAGCAGATTGTCTAAAATTGTTGTTAATTAAGCCGTCCCTGACGTCAAAGATGTCTATAACGCCTGTCAATAGGTTATACCTGCATAAACCCATATCCGTACTCATCCAAATAAAATCTTCTCCTTCGGGCAATATTCCATAAACCGCGTCATCCGGCAAAACACTACTTTTTCTAAAATAATCAATACTGCTAAGTGCCCCGGATTGATCAAAAGAAAATTTATTTAATCCACCTCCAAACGTTCCCACCCAAATATTTCCTTTCATATCTTCATACAGTGAGAAAATATTGCTATTGCTCAGACTTAATTCGCTTATATTATTTGCGTTATAAGAATTGATTATATCTATGGTTCCGTTAGTTACGGTACCTATTAACAATCCATTATCGGTCCCAAACCAATATTTACCACGGGAATCTTTCAATATGGTATGTGCTATTCTAGTGCCGATTTCAATGTGCGACCTTATTTCTATTTGTGGTTTTTCTTCCTTATCAACTTGTTCCCATGGGTTGTGAAGCACAGTTATTTGATTTCCGGCCAATATAATCTTATCCTTTTCCGTTTGTTGGATCGTAAAATAAACTTGGTCGGGAAGTGGAACCCCATTTTGTTGTAATTGTATTCTTTTAAACCTTCCCGTCAACGGGTTGTACACAACAACGGAAAAATCCGACCCGAACCAGATATACCCTTTCTCATCCTCATAAATACATCTAACAATATCCTGTTTAGATAGCGGAAAGTCTTGTATTGCTTCAAACCTAAGTTTTTGCACCTGACTGTCGTTTACGAAATTCAAACTTCTAAAAACGGACTCATTGTAACTGGAGACCCAAAGGCGGCCTTTACTGTCCTCTAATATGGAGTTAATTAAATTGTCCGAAATGGAATAGGGGTCGTAGGGATTATGGGTGAAATTAATGAACTGTTTTTGGGATGGATCCAGTTTGTTGATGCCACCTTGGGCGGTCCCTATCCACAAAACGTTGAAATTATCTTCCAAGAGGCTATTTATATAGGGACTGCTTAGACCTAATTTATTCTTGGGGTCGTATGTGAAATTTTCAAAACTATCCGTATTTTGATTATATTTTGCTAGGCCATGCTCTTTAGTGCCTAGCCAAATTATACCTGCGTGATCTTCCAAAATATCGTTTATAACAAGAATGGAATTGGAGTTGTCCTGGATGCTTAAATGTTCATAACTACTAATGATATGCATTCTGTCACCCTCCAAGATAGCCTTAAAAAGGCCCGAATCCGTACCGATCCAAAAGATGTCCTTAATTTTTTTTATTACTGTTATATTGGTCCCGGTCAAGGCAGAAAAGCCGGTATGCTTTTTTAATTCCAGTGTTCCATTTTCTGAATCCTCTATTATGGAAAACCTAAGCAAACCTTCCTTGGTTCCCAAAAGAATAGAGTTATCGTCTAAAAAATAGTAGTCATTTATATCGGCGATATCTGAGTATGGTTCCAATACATTTTTTGAAACCTCATACACACCATTTTCAATATCGATTGCTGAACAGACATAAAGTTTATTCTGAGTGGCTACCCATATACGCTCCTTAGAATCTGAGGCAATATGCCTAATTCGGGTGTTGTTATTTATAGTTATGTTGTGAAATTTTTCCAACCATGGAATGTAAACATTTAGGCTCGTGTTGGTCCCGATCCATAACACGTCGTTTAGATCATTAAATAGATAGTTTATATAGTTATTGGATATACTATTAGCGTTGGATTCGCTGGAATAACTTTCAAATTCATAGCCATCGTATTTAATAAGGCCGTTGGGCGTCCCAAACCATAAAAAGCCGTATTTATCTTGTTCTATAGCATGTATGGTATTTTGATTGAAACCTTCCTTATTGGTGAACCGATCAATTTTCTGTGAGGAAATTATGAAAGTACTGGTCGGAGCTAGAGCTAGTTCCAAAAAAAATATAATCGTTAGAATTCTCCAAAACGGTTTCATGGTGACAAGTTAAAACAATTTCAAAAAATAAAGGATATTTAAGTTTCAATCCTTGATAGAGTTTAGTTCAATGGCTAATTGATAATTCAAAAGATTTATTATCAAAAAGTTTGGTTTCATTGGGTTCGGTTTTAACCATAATTTAAAAATCAGATGTGGGCGTATCATCCAAATTCGTTAAATGACACAATACCTATCGTGGATTTTATTTTAAAAAAAGAATTGTTGCGTTTCAGGCTAGCAGAAAAGCAACTTTAACAACTATTAGGATGTGATTATTTATTACTGGCCGCTTGGTATGGAACATTACTTCGGATGAAGGAAACGTTGTTTAGAACCAACAGAACTCATCAGAGGTCTACAATTATTATGAAATGGGACTTCTAAAATTTGAAAGGCCGGGAGAGCATACAATAACCGTTTCTTTGGTAGATGGATATAGGAAAAGTACCAGTCTCAAAGAAATACGATTGACCCCTTTGGGGAGTCTAGAATAGACAATGTAATTTTAACTAAATGTAGGATTGGTTTTTACTTTGATTCTGAAAGCCATCACAATAGATTATTATTCATATAATGCATGCCAGTTATGGCACCACAGCTATTCTTCCCACCACCTTAACGGGAGACAAAGATCATTTACTAAATACCCTGGAAGTTTATGAACAGGCCCATAAAATCAATAACAACGGTGCTGAATTTTTAGGGCTACACATAGAAGGACCGTATTTCGCCATGAGCCAAAGGGGAGCACAGGACCTTAGGTACATCCATGATCCCAATCCGACAGAATATAAGTAAATACTACGAAGATCCAACCATATTGCACGTTGGAGCGCCGCACCTGAACTAAAAGGGGCATTGGAATTTGGACGCTATCTTAGGAAAAATAAGGTGCTGGCTGCCATCGCCCATACAGATGCTATTTACGAAGAGGTGGTAGAGGCCGTAGAGAACGGATATTCCTTGTCTACCCATCTCTATTCCGGTATGTCTGGAGTAAGCCGAAAAAATGCCTTCCAATTTGCCGGGGTAATAGAAAGTTCATTATTGATGGACGAATTGGACGTGGAAATAATTGCTGATGGAATCCACCTTCCCTCCCCTACTAAAATTGATTTACAAAGTAAAGGGTCCCCATAAAATAGCACTGATCACAGATGCCATGCGCGCTGCAGGATGTCCACCAGGAGAAAGTGTTCTTGGACATAAAGACCATGGATTAAAGGTTATTGTAGAAGATGGTATGGCCAAACTCCCCGATCGCAGTGCGTTTGCCAGTAGTGTTGCCACTGCTGACCGCCTAGTTAGAAATATGATAAGAATGGCGGATGTTTCCCTGCTTGATGCCATTTTGATGATCACCAATACTCCTGCGCGTATTATGGGTATCGATCATAAAAAGGGAAGCTTATCTGTTGGAAAAGATGCCGACATCGTTATTTTTGACCAAAATATACAAATCCAGGAAACCATAGTTGGAGGAAGACACGTTTACAGGCAAACATAGGACAATCTGCAAAAATAAATGCTTTTAGAGCCCAGTTTAGAGGTGTGAAGAAT
>TARA_R110002012_G_scaffold183587_1_pt1 | contig 20012 bp, 21 predicted proteins | sample TARA_R110002012 | Tara Oceans TARA_R110002012 (sample SAMEA4396515) | marine metagenome | biome: Westerlies Biome; feature: [DCM] deep chlorophyll maximum layer (ENVO:01000326); material: water (ENVO:00002006), including particulate matter (ENVO:01000060) such as... | depth 40 m | reverse complement strand
CCTGAGTGGGTTACACTTGCAATTGTTGCGGCTCCACAACCAAATAAAACCAAGGCAAAAGTGCCGAGAGCTTCGGCAAAATACTTTTTTGATGAATTCATTTTCAATTATTTAAGAGGTTAGACAACTTAAATTTAAGAAAACGAGCCTATTAAAAGAAATTTGTTAAAAAGGAAAGGAAAATTGTTGATAAGGTATTATGTCCTGTCAGAATTCAGCCACTTGGGCAGCTGTGGAGTTTTGAATTCCTCCATCTTTTTTAGCAATTGATTTGGATTGGAATCTACTAAAAGTAAATTGTAGTTATCCATGGAAAGAAAACCCTTGCGCACCATGGTTTCAAGCATTTTTATAAGATCGTTGTAAAAACCGTTGATATTTAAGAGACCTATAGGCTTTTGGTGGAGCCCCAATTGAAGCCAGGTTATTATTTCAAAAAGTTCTTCCAAGGTACCCATACCACCGGGAAGGGCGATAAAACCATCACTTGTTTCCTGCATTTTAAGCTTGCGCTCGTGCATGTTTTGAGTGGTGATGAGCTTTGTTAGACCGAGGTGGACCACTTCTTTTTTCTTTAAAAAATTGGGGATAATGCCAATAACTTTGCCGGTATTGTCCAAAACGCTCTTTGCGATAGTGCCCATAACGCCAATCTTGGCGGCGCCGTAAACCAACGTGATATTTCGCTCGGCGAAGATTTCACCAAGTTTTGTCGCGGTATCTGTTATAGCGAGGTCATTGCCATCGCTACTTCCACAGAAAACGCATATTTTATTAAGTTGGTTCATTTAGATTACATTTTATCATCCTATTTTTTCCGAAGATGTCTTTTTTTACTTCAATATTCTTAAAATCTTCACTTTTTAAAAGCTCGGTCAATTCATCAGCAAGGTACTCATTAATCTCGAAAAAGAGTTTGCCATTGGATTTTAAATACCTTTTTGCCAAACGAGAAATGGTACGATAAAACAGCAAAGGGTCTTCATTGCTTACGTATAGGGCTGACTCTGGTTCATAGTTTAGAACGTTTTGCTGCATCTGTTTTTTTTCCAATTCGCGAACGTAAGGCGGATTGGATACTATAATATCATACTGCCGTGGAAGTGTTTTGGTGTTTAAAACATCCATTTGAAATAAATCTACTTTCACTTCATTTATCTCAGCATTTTTACTGGCTATTTTTAAAGCTTCTTCGGAAATGTCCAAAGCGGAAACATTTGCACTGGCTAGGTTTTTGGCAAGCGAAATGGCAATACAGCCGGTGCCGGTGCCAATATCCAATAACTCAGAATCCTGAATTCTGAATTCTGAATTATCTAAAATCCATTCAACTAGTTCCTCGGTTTCTGGGCGCGGTATTAGGGTGTGCTTATTTACTTTAAAAGGAAGACCGTAAAATTCGGTTTCTCCAATTATATATTGAATAGGCTCATGTTTTTTTAGGCGAGAAATAGCTTTCCGAAATTTTTCGGCTTCGGTTTTGGAAAAGGTTCTATCGGGATTTAAGGCAACTTCAATTCGGGAAAGGTTTAAATATTTTTCAGAAAGAATATTGAAAAAAGATTGTATTTCTTCCAAAGGGTATAAACCTTTGAGTGTATCCGTGAAGTCTATTTTTATTTTTTTTAAAGTCAAAACTATAACGTTTTCAGCATATGTACCGGACAAGAATAATGGCCCGTGTTGCCCATAGCGCAATCAATATATTCAAAACCTGCTTGTTTATACAGTTTTTGTGCGTGGGTCATATACTCCATGGTTTCGAGGTATATTTTTTCAAAACCGAACTCCCGCGCCTTTGCCAAGCAGAATTCCATCATTTGAGCACCCACTCCCCTCCCGCGGGCTTCGGGCAGAAAATACATTTTTTGGAGTTCGCAAACGCTGCCATTATAATTATCTAATTTCGCCACCCCGGCCCCTCCAATTATTTTGTTGTTTTCTTCTACCACAAAATAAACGGCATTTGGCTTTTGGTAAGTTTCAAACATACAATCCAAAGATTTATCCGCATAAGCCGTACCTACTTTTGGCACATTGAAGTCTTCCAAAACTTTGCGTATTACCTTGGCAATTTGCGGGTTGTCCTTCTTTTCAATAAGACGGATAATTGGTGTGTTCATTCTAATTAAATCCTTGTATTTTTACGCAGTGAAGATACACGAAAAATATATGTTGCGCTGCATTCAACTGGCCAAAAACGGGCTGGGAACCACCTATCCAAACCCTTTGGTTGGCAGCGTGATTGTTCACGACGGCAAAATCATTGGCGAAGGCTGGCATTACAAAGCCGGACAACAACACGCTGAAGTAAATGCCATTAAAAGCGTGGGAAACGTAGCACTCTTAAAACAAGCTACCATATATGTAAGTTTGGAACCGTGCAGCCATTTCGGGAAAACCCCGCCCTGCGCCGATTTGATTATTGAAAAGAAAATAAAAAAAGTGGTGGTGGGTAGTTTGGATCCTAACCCCAAAGTAGCAGGACGCGGCATTAAAAAATTAATGGATGCAGGATGCGAGGTTATTGTGGGCGTTTTGGGAGAGGAATGTAACGAATTAAACAAACGGTTCTTTACATTTCATCAAAAGAAAAGACCCTATATTTTTTTGAAATGGGCTGAAACAACTGATGGATTTATATCGCCTAAAAATGAATTACGAACCAACTTAGAACCTGTTTGGATTACCAATGAGTTCGCAAGGCAATTTGTTCACAAAATGCGGGCAGAGGAACAAGCTATTTTAGTTGGCACAAATACGGTTTTGAAGGATAATCCTTCACTTACAGTTCGGGATTGGGCAGGTGAAAATCCATTGCGGATCGTTATTGACAGAAATTTAAAGCTCTCCCGCGGCTTGTCAATTTTTGATTCAAACTCAAACACAGTTATCTTCAATGAAAAAGAAACAAAAACTTCGGAGAATTTAGATTTTGAAAAGATTGATTTTTCCGAAAAAATACCGCAACAAATCTGTACTTCACTGTTCCGAAGAAACGTTCAGTCCGTTATAATTGAAGGCGGTGCAAAAACCCTTCAAACCTTTATTGATGCAAATATGTGGGACGAAGCTTTTGTGTTTAGGGGAAACAGCAGTTTTGGAGAAGGCGTTAAGGCTCCCATTTTTAAAAGTATTTTTATTTCCGAGGAAAAAATAAAGGACGATACATTGCGAATTTTTAAAAACCCCAACTCTTGATAGCACTGGCGCTCAGCATTCTTTCGTCCACAATGATTTTTGTGATTTTTAAACTTTTCTCAAGGTTTAAAATCAACACGATGCACGCCTTGGTTGTAAACTATATAATCGCCTGTTTTTGTGGTGTCATTTTTCACGAAAGCAAGACAACCATCACTGAAATAACGCAGTTTGCTTGGTTTCCTTTTGCACTGGGCTTGGGCGCCATGTTTATAACCGTTTTTAACCTAATGGCAATAACTACCCAACGTAGCGGACTTTCGGTAGTGTCTGTTGCTACAAAAATGAGCGTTGTTATCCCCATTCTTTTTGGACTTTTCTATTACAAAGAGAGTTTGGGCTTGCTTAAAATTTTGGGGATTGTACTCGCGATGGTTGCTGTTTATTTAGCATCAATTAAAACAAGGGATGGGTTAAAAATTAAACCCGCCAATATCATCTTTCCGATTTTGGTTTTTTTGGGAAGTGGCATTATAGACACTACCATAAAATACTTGGAAGGAGAATATATTGCCAAAAATGACACGCCTATTTTTTCGGCTACAATTTTTGCAATGGCGGCCTTGTTGGGAATTCTGTACTTGATAATTCAGGCGATTAAGGAAAATTTTAAGTTTGAATTGAAAAACGTATTTGGCGGCATCGCTCTGGGAATCCCCAACTATTTCTCGGTTTATTTTTTGGTACAAGCCCTTCGGAGTGACATATTGGAAAGTTCGGGAATATTTACCGTAAATAATGTGGCTATAGTTATGGTATCAACATTATTAGGCATTTTATTATTTAAAGAAAAGTTATTGACTAAAAACTGGATCGGGATAGGCCTAGCCATTCTTGGGATACTATTTATAGCTTTTGAAAAACTGTAAGGTTAAGAATTTGGAACTTGAAAAAGACACATACAAAACCATTTTAAAACCTTCCGAAGAAGTACTCTTTAAGGAAAAGGGAAGCAAGTTTTTCGGATATGCCTTTCCAGTTATTTCGGAAAAAGATGTTAAGGAACGTCTCGACAATCTTAAAAAAACACACCATAGCGCACGCCATTGGTGCTATGCCTGGCAATTGGGAAAAAGTTATGAACACTATCGCGCCAACGATGACGGTGAACCTTCAAACAGTGCAGGAATGCCCATTTATGGACAATTGCAGTCTTTCGACGTAACCAATGCTTTGGTTGTGGTAGTTCGCTATTTTGGCGGGACTAAACTGGGTGTGGGTGGATTGATTCAAGCTTACAAAACAACTGCTCAAATGGCTTTGGAAACTTGTAAAATTGTGGAAAGGACTATTAATGAAACCTTCCTTTTAAAATTTGAATATCCGGAAATGAACACCGTTATGCGGATTATCAAAGATGAAGATTTGAACCTAGTAAATCAAAAAATGGAATTGAGTTGTGAGTTTGAAATTGCGGTTCGAAAAAAAGATGCGGAACGCATTTTTGAATTATTTGAAAACACCTATAAAGTGGCAATAAAACACTTGGAAAATTAACTATTCTTCTCTCAACTTTTCCATTAAATAATCCGGCGCCTTCATCAATTTTTTTGTGGTGCTGTTCACAAAAACCAAAACTGTAGACGCGGTAACCAAAAGTTGTTTGGACTCATTATAAATTTCATAATAAAATTCAATTTTTACATTGGGAATTTGCTTCAAAGTTGTCTTTACTGTCAGCAAATCATCATAAAAAGCAGGCTGCTTATAATCAATGCTAAGATGGATAACAGGCAAGTGTACATTGTTGGCTTCCATCCATTTATAGGAAAAACCGAGCTCTCGCAACCATTCTGTCCTACCCTGCTCTAAGTATTGTGCGTAATTGCCGTAGTAAACCACCCCCATTTGGTCTGTTTCGCCGTAGCGCACTCGAATATGTGTAAGTGTATTCTTCAAAATTTTGTGTCGATTAAAGAAAGTTTTTTTGTAGTTTTATCGAAAGGGAAGTATGAGAAAAAAAAACTAAAAATTCAACCCTAATGTAGTTTTTTTTATAACTTTTTTGTTCACATATTTGCACTGTTAAGAAATAGCTCGGAAACTCTCCATCCCCTATTTTTTAGCCACACCTTTTAAAAAACAAAAAAACAGAATTTTTAACTATGAGCAAAACTGCGGAATCGGTTTGGAACAATTGTTTGGCTTTTATCGAAGATAACATTACTTCGCAGGCATACAAAACTTGGTTCGAGCCTATTAAAGCAGTAAAGCTAACTGACAATGCATTGAGCATTCAAGTTCCGAGCAAGTTTTTTTATGAATGGCTTGAGGAACACTATGTTAAAATTCTGAAAGTTGCTCTTACAAAAGAATTGGGAACTTCAGCCAAATTGGTTTACATTATTAGGATGGAAAACACCTATGGCAACAAACAGCCTTTTACTGAAAAAATTCCAAGCGCCAACAGAAGCAACCTTCAATCTCAAGAGGTTGATGTACCATTGAAAAATAAGAGTCCAGAGCTTAAAAATCCTTTTGTTATTCCAGGCATTCGCAATGTAAAAATCGAATCGCAGCTTAACCCTAATTATAATTTTGAAAGTTTTCTTGAAGGTGAATCAAACCGCTTGGCGCGTTCCGCTGGTTTAGCGGTTGCGAACAAACCCGGGGGAACATCCTTTAACCCCTTGCTTATTTTTGGCGGTGTTGGTTTGGGAAAAACCCACTTGGGCCATGCGATTGGTGTTGATATTAAGGATAAATATCCAGAAAAAACAGTCCTTTACATTTCTGCGGAAAAGTTTACCCAGCAATATATTGAATCAGTAAAAAAGAATAATCGCAACGATTTTATTCACTTCTATCAAATAATAGACGTGCTGATTGTAGACGACATTCAATTGCTTTCCGGAAAGGCTGGCACCCAGGACGTTTTCTTCCACATATTCAATCATTTGCACCAAAATGGCAAGCAGGTTATTTTAACCAGCGACAAGGCGCCTGTTGATATGATTGATATTGAACAACGTCTATTGTCAAGATTTAAGTGGGGGCTTTCTGCGGAATTGAACCACCCAGACTACGATACACGTGTTGCTATTATAAAAAACAAATTATATCGCGATGGTGTGGAAATGCCGGAAGATATTATAGAGTTTTTGGCAAACAATATTAAAACGAATATTCGAGAACTGGAAGGTGCCATCATTTCATTGATTGCCCATTCTTCTTTTAACAAAAAGGAAATCACAATCGACCTTGCCCGCAAGATTGTCGATAACTATGTGAAGCATACCAAACGTGAGGTTTCCATAGACTACATTCAAAAAGTAGTGAGCGATTACTTCCAAATGGATGTTGATACTTTACAATCAAAAACCCGAAAACGACATATTGTACAAGCTAGGCAATTGGCAATGTTTTTTGCGAAGAAATTCACAAAGGCATCATTGGCATCCATCGGGTCACAAATTGGGCAACGCGATCACGCAACCGTACTTCACGCCTGCAAAACCGTTGATAATCTTTCCAGTACAGACAAACAGTTCCGCAAATATGTGGAAGACCTCAGCAAAAAGCTGACGCTTTAATTTAGTCTGCAAAATACCTTAATACTATACAGTAAATAAATCTTATGTATTTTTACTGAATATTTTAACTTACAAAAATCGTTTTGAAAAAATATAAAATTCTTATGGTCTGCCTTGGTAATATTTGTCGTTCGCCATTGGCAGAAGGCATCTTAAAATCCAAGGTTGACACTTCAAAAGTCTTTGTGGATTCCGCTGGAACGGGACATTGGCATGTGGGCGATGAACCCGACCAACGAAGCATTGCCGTTGGAAAAAAATATAATATAGATATTACCAATCAGCGCGGAAGACAATTTAGTACGAAGGATTTTGAGGATTTCGATTTGATTTATGTTATGGACAACAGCAACAAGGAAAATGTTTTGGCATTGGCCGAAAATGACATTCAAAAAGAAAAAGTAAAATTAATTCTGGATGAAATTTTTCCTGGTGAAAATGTTGACGTGCCCGATCCTTATTTCGGAGGAAATTCAGGTTTTGAGAATGTTTTCAAAATGCTCGATGAGGCTTGTGAACAAATTGCACAACGCCTTTAACGCAATTTAACAGTTGGTTTTCTTACATTTAGAACTCACTAAATAAAAAGCCATGAAAAATTTACTACGCTTTATACCCTTTCTTCTATTTTCATTCCTCCTTAATGCACAAGATATATCTATCGAGTTTTTTAAAGGAGGTTTTGACAGCCCTTTAAGTCTTCAACACGCGGGTGACGATCGTCTTTTTATTGTAGAAAAAGGAGGTAAAATTAAAATAGTGCAAGCAGACGGAACCGTTAATACCACACCTTTTCTAGATATTTCAGGCATAATTTCAACCAACGGCGAAAGGGGTTTATTGGGATTGGCATTTCATCCAGATTATAGCAACAATGGTTATTTTTACGTGAATTATACAAATACCAGTGGCAATACTCAGATTTCGAGATTTTCAGTTGATAGTAGTAACCCCGATTTGGCAGATCCCTCTTCAGAATTATTTCTGCTGGGATATAATCAGCCAGCCAGCAATCACAATGGCGGCAATTTAGCATTTGGCCCCGATGGGTACCTCTATATCGCTTCAGGAGATGGTGGCGCAAATGCTGATAGAGGGCAAGATTTAAATACCCTATTGGGTAAAATATTGCGAATTGATGTGGATACCCAAAGCGGAGGAAATAATTACGGTATTCCGCCAGACAATCCATTTGTGGGAGACCCAAATGCACTGGATGAAATTTGGGCATACGGCCTACGAAATCCTTGGCGGTTTTCATTTGATTTTACTGAAAACAACATTTGGATTGCCGATGTGGGCCAAACCAATATAGAAGAGATAAATAGAGCCGGTACAAATGAAGCGGGCCTAAATTATGGCTGGAGATGCTATGAAGGATCCCAGACATTTAATACCCAAGGATGCCCTCCGATGTCTGAATTTACCTTCCCCATTGCCGAATATACTCATACCAATGGCAATTGCTCTATTACGGGGGGGTATGTATATAGGGGGTCGGTATATTCCGATATCGCTGAATTATATTTTTTCGCAGACTTTTGCAGCGGAATGATCGGTACGGTTGACAGTTCGGGCAATTTGGTAGACTACGGGGATTTTTCAGGAAGTTGGGTCTCATTTGGTGAAGACATTAATAAAGAACTATATATCATTAGCCTCGGTGGATCTATTTTTAAAATAAAAGGAGATGTAATTGCTAATTCTGAAGATTTTGCATTGGAAAATACGCTTACCATGCTCCCAAATCCCGCCTCTGGAAATGTTACTTTTAGTTTAAAAAAAGATACCCTTCAAACAATTCAGCTTTTTGATGTTAGAGGAAGCTTGGTTGCTTCAGAAGATAATATATACAGCGAAAATAAAGCTATTACTGTTTCAAATCTAAACCCTGGTATATATTTTGCCAAAATTACTTCTTCAAGAGGAAATGCAATTGTAAAAAAATTAATTGTACAATAATTAATGAATTCAAAAAAAGGAAGTCTATACCTAATTCCTTGCCCTATGGGCGATGTCCCTCCTTTAGCGGTGCTTCCCATTACAGCTAAAAAATCAATTGAAAAAATAGACCACTATATTGTTGAGCACGAGAAAAGCGCTAGAAGGTTTATAAAAAGTATTGTTCCCGAAAAATCACAGCCAAGCTTGAATTTTAAGGAAATAAATAAATTTACAACCCCCGAAGAAATACCTTCAATGCTAAATCCCTGCATTGAAGGTTTTGATGTTGGGGTAATTAGCGATGCTGGCTGCCCAGGCATTGCTGATCCCGGCGCTAGAGCGGTACAATATGCACACGAACTTGGAATTAAGGTAGTTCCTTTGGTGGGGCCTTCCTCAATATTATTGGCGATGATGGCAAGTGGTTTTAACGGTCAAAATTTCGCCTTTAACGGTTATTTGCCTATTGATAAAGGGGAACGAAAAACAGTATTGAAAAAACTTGAAAAAACTTCTAAGGATTTGGATCAATCACAACTTTTTATTGAGACTCCTTATCGCAACAACCAGATGCTACAGAGCCTTACTGAAAACCTCCACCCAGAAACAAGAATCTGTGTTGCTTGCGATATTACTTTGCCCTCAGAATATATAAAAACTGCTCCTGTAAGTTTGTGGAAAAAAATAAAGGTGGACCTTCATAAAAGACCCACCTTATTTATCATTCAAGGATAAAATTTACATTACCCTAGGTTTCTTGTTCGGCACAATGTGCGAAGTGTCATAACCTGAAAACTTGCGTAGGTAATAACGAATTGAAGCGCCGTTTGCATCTTCAAATCTGTTTTCGCCAGCACTTCTAAGAAATTTTTTCACATTTCCTGCTCCTGCCAAATGCGCAGCTGCCAAAATTCCAGATTCGGTAACTTTCACTCCTCCAATGGTTTTTCCAGCATAACGCTTAATATCGTTACGAAGCACCCACTTATTTAAAGATGTGTATGCCAAGAAAGCCTCTTCCTGCTGACGGGTATCATACAGAAAATTATCCGTATCCTTAAAACCAATCATGCGCAGAGTGGCTCTTGAAAACTGATATTTACCCATATAACCATAATCATTTACAATATGGTAATCTCCTCTTGATTCTTTAAAACCGAGAGCTTCTTTAAATCCTAAATAAGATTTACCCAAAAACAAATAAAATTTTGGGGTCACAGGAGCTATTATTGGAATAAGCTCAGCTTCTGTGGGAACATTATAGTCTAACTCTAATCCTTCCGTACTAAAAGTAGAAAAATCGTAGCTATCTTTTGAAATGAAACCTGTCCCTACTATTACGGTAACAACAAGTAAAACTGCAATTAGATATATTCTTTTTTTCATTAAGTATCAAAATTCGGATATAATAATACATCCTCGTTTCAGCGCGCAAAGATACAGCTTTTTTTAAAAATCTGATTTGTAGGCTGTTAAATAAATATTAAATAAAAAAGCCAGGTTTGTCATCCTGGCTTTTTTCAATAATTATAATGTCGCTCTGGCATTATTGTCTGGGAGTATTTCAGATACATCGTAATCTACAAAGCGTTTCATATACCTTGTTATGGGAATATGATTTGCATCTCTAAATACGATTTCTCCATTGCTATCCAGAAATTTAATTACATTTCCGGCACCTCCCAGATGCGCCGCGGCCAAAAGGCCGGATTCGGTAATTTTAACACCGTTGATTGTTTGGCCATTGAATCTATCAATATAATCCCGAAGCACCCATTTGTTTTTGGAAATTAAGGCCTCGAAAGCCTTTTCCTGCAATAATGGGGAATTTAAGAAGCGGGACGTATTGTAAATTCCAACCCAATTAAGGGTGGAACGGCCAAATTGGTATTTGCCCAAATAACCCAATCTGTTCACGGCTCTGTAATTGCCACTGCTTTCGCTGAAGCCGAGGTCGTAACAGAAACCCAGAAACGACTTCCCAAGAAAGGGAACACTATCTTGGGAACTCATACTCACTTCATATTCATATGGAACATGGGCCACGTTCCCTACAATATGTGTAGTGAATATAGAACTGCTGTAGTCTTCTCTTTTGGAAGAGAATGCTGTTACTATAAAAATTGCAACAGCCAGCAGCACAGACAATTTCATAAAACGTTTTGTCATGTTTTACTTAGTTTTAAAAGTTATAATTATTGCGCCACCGCCTTATGCGGCGCGAAATAAAATCTTAAAAAGTAAACACACGTTTGGCAAACGCATGTTCGCCGCGCCATATGAAAAAATTGTGCCAAAGAACGATTGATTATCAACATGAAATCTGATAATCAACAACATATACTTAAACAGTATAAAAAAAATGATTGGAATATTTCTTGGGTTAACACTATTTAACCCACTATTAGCGATAATTTTAACAGAAAATAAAATGTGATTTACCTGTTCAAACCTTGACTATTAACCCACCGCACATATTCAGCTTTATTAACGTTATGCTGCGCTAAACTTTTTGCAAATTTGTGATAACCAAAGTTGGTAACATCTGCCACAAAATAATAGTAGTCGTGTTTTTCGGGATTTAGTACGGCATCAATAGATGAAATATCAGGCATCGTTATGGGGCCCGGAGGCACGCCGGCATATTTATATGTATTATAGGGAGAATCCAACTCCAAATCCTTATAGAGCACCCTTTTTATTATTTGGTTGTAATCCCCGCTTTCGCGTTTTATGGCGTAGATAACAGTGGGGTCGGCTTGAAGTAACATCCCTGCTTTTAATCTATTTATGTAAACTCCGGCAACTCTTGGCCGTTCTTCTACTTTTGCCGTTTCTTTCTGAACAATGGAAGCCAAAGCCATTACTTGTTCTTTGGAAAGGTTTATTTCTTTGGCTTTTTCAGTTCTCGATTCGTTCCAAAAACGTTCGTATTCGGTCTTCATTCGGTCGCGAAAGGTTTCCGCAGAACTGTTCCAATAGAATTCATAAGTATTTGGAATATATAAGGATAAAGAAGTCTCTTCATTTAAACCTACTTCCTTCAGAAATTGTTGATCGCGCATTGCATTTAAAAGCGAAACACTATCTGCCTCAATTTGGTTTGAAATATGCCCGGCCAAGTCCTCCAAACGTTCTTGGTTGTTAAACTTTACATTGATTGGAATATTTCGGCTGCGCAGTGTGTTCACAATATCATTATTCGTCATTCCCTTTTTAATAATGAAATGTCCCGGTTTTATATTGGAAGTGTACTTTTTTTGGTTCGCTATTGTGACAAAAGTTTCCGTATCCCTTAAAAGTGGCTCCAGTTCAGCCACTACATCATTTATTGTGGCATTTGTAGGAATATAAATGTGCGCTTCCTTATTATTGAAAGCTGTGTTGCCCGAAAAAGCAGTATTGTAAACATACCAAGCAAAAGCGCCCATCCCAACGGCACCGAGCAAAACAACGATTATCAATATTTTTTTTATATACATTATTTTAATTGGGATTTGAAATTAGTTGGTAAAAATATTCACTTTTAAATTTTCCTTCGGAAAAAATCCAGTCTTTTTTAATACCACTTTTTTCAAAACCTGCTTTTTCAAAAAGTTTGAGGCTTCTTTCATTTTCTTCTGTGATTCCTGCAAATATTTGATGCACATTCAAATGTTTAAAAGCATATTCGCAAATCATTTTTAATGCTTCCGAAGCATACCCTTTTCTTTTCTCCCCTTCGGAAAAAATAACGATGCCAACCCCTACCCGACTGTGTTTGGGTTCAAAATCGAAAAGGTCGATAAAGCCCACAGCCGCATCGTCGTCATTTTTGCAAATTACCAAACGTAATTGCTTTACATCATAAATATCGCGATGACTGTTTTCAAGGTATTGTTTCAAAATATATTTGGAATAGGGTGTGGTGGTATTGCTCACTTCCCAAAGTGACTCTTCATTTTCAAGATTATATAGAAAATCAAGGTCTGAAAGCTCTAAGGCACGTAAAAAAATATGTTTTCCACTTAGTGTTTTCATTTCCAGATTCCTTTAAAAACTTGTGTTGCCGGCCCTTCCAAATAGACATTTTTATAACCACTACCCATTTTTTCAAAACGAACCTGTAATTGACCGCCCGGAGTTTTCAATATTACTTTATTTTCAATAGTTTTCCCTATTTCAAACATCGCGATTGCAACTGCCGTTACACCTGTGCCGCAAGAGAGGGTTTCATCTTCAACGCCACGTTCGTAAGTGCGGACTGAAAATTTGGTAGCATCATCCTGTTCCACAAAATTTACATTGGAACCTTCTTTTCCGTAAATTTTATTTCGAATATTTCTTCCGTTTTTAAATACGTCATAATTCTGAAGTTCAGAAACCATTTCAACATGGTGTGGTGATCCTGTATCCAAAAAAATGAAATTTTCAGAAACGTTTATTTTTTCAACATCGTTCATTTTAAGGGAAACCCAATCATCATCAACCATCGCATCGTGCATTCCGTCCACGGCTTCAAATGTTGTTTTTTTTGAAATGATTCCCAGAAATTTTGCAAAATGAGCAATACACCTTCCGCCGTTGCCGCACATAGAACTTAAATTGCCGTCACTATTGTAATATACCATCATAAAATCTGCTGAAGGATGATTTTCTAAAAGAAGTAATCCATCAGCCCCAACACCAAAACGACGATCACAAATTTTTGCCACAAGTTCAGTCTTCCCTTTAGGGAAAAAATTCTCGCGGTTATCAATAATCACAAAGTCGTTTCCCGTGCCCTGATATTTGTAAAAGGTAAACTCCATAACTGCGCAAAGATATAAAAAGCCATTGCGAGTACCATTGCCGTTTTGACGTTAAATGCAAGTTAAAACACAGTTTTTGGCATACTATTTTCAAGCTATCATTATTAAATTTGTTGAAGTAATTAAAATTATTTCTTCAAAAAAGAGTTTCCGCCTTTATTCTTGTCAGGATCGAAAACTCTTAAAACAGAGAAAAATGGAAAACTTGGAAAAAAAGTTTTTGAATTTTTTTAAAGCATTATTAATTAAAATTTTTATAAAATGAAGCAAACGATCCGTTTATTTCTAGTAGCATTATTTGCTGGAGCCATTACGCTTGGGGGTTACAAACTTTTTGAGACAAAAGACCACATTTCTTTCCAGCCCGAGCAAAGTACAAATTTTATTCCCACTAACTTTTCTGCGGCAGCTGCCGAAATGAATACAGATTTTACTGATGCGGCAGAAAAGACAGTACATGCAGTAGTACACGTGAAAAATATGAGTGTGAGCACACAACCCACCAATATCTTTGAATACTTTCAAGGTGGCGGCCAACCCCGTGCTCGCGTGGGCAGCGGAAGCGGTGTAATTATTTCACCCGATGGATACATTGTAACAAACAACCACGTAATTGCCAACGCTACAAATCTTGAGGTTACCTTAAACAATAATAAAACTTATACGGCAAAATTGATTGGCACTGACCCAAACACCGACATTGCTCTTGTAAAAATAGATGGCGATGAAGAGTTTCCCTTTATTCCCTTTGGCGATTCAAACAACGTAAAAATTGGCGAGTGGGTTTTGGCTGTTGGCAATCCTTTTAACTTAACCTCAACGGTTACCGCCGGAATTATTAGTGCAAAAGCGCGTGATTTAAACCAATTTGACGGCAACCCACAATCCTTTCTTCAAACCGATGCTGCCGTTAACCGTGGAAACAGTGGTGGCGCCTTGGTAAATACCCGCGGCGAATTGATTGGCATAAATACCGCTATCACCTCGGAAACGGGAAGTTATGTTGGCTACTCCTTCGCAGTTCCTTCCAACAATGCGCGTAAAGTGATTGAGGATATTTTGGAATACGGAAACGTGCAGCGTGGTATTTTAGGAATTCAAGTTGGAAATATCAATCCACAAATTGTTGAAAAATATGGCATCAACGATACCGAAGGCGTTTTTGTAGGTGGAATTGAAAAAGGTAGCGGCGCAGATAAAGCTGGAATAAAAGAAGGCGATATTATAAAACAACTGGATGGTTACAAAGTTTCAAAATTTGCAGACCTCTCGGGGTATTTGGGCTCAAAAAGACCAAATGATGTAGTGGAAGTAACTATTCTTCGCAATGGGCAGGAAAAAAAGGTACCAGTAACGTTGGTGAAGCTGGAAACTTTTTCCATTGACGATCTTGGGTTGGAAGTAAAAAACACTTCTTCTGAAGAATTAAAGGAACGTGGTCTTAAAAACGGTGTTACCGTTACCCGCGCCCTTACGCCAGAAATAGCACAATACAAATTAGAAGGAATCATAATTACCAAAATTAATGACGAGACCGTTAATGACATTGATGATGTAAAGCGAATTATGACACAACGCAATTATCGTTCGCCTATTAAAATGACTTTTATGGACACGGCGGGAAATATCAATTCCTTTATTTTTAGGTAGTAGCCATGATGAAGTCATTTTAAATTATCCTGAAATTAAATTTTCAAACCACGAATCCACGAATATTTGATAAGAATGTTTCGTGGATTCGTGGTTTTATTTTTAGTATATATTTCATCAAAACGATGAAAAAGAGTACTTTTGCACCAAATTTTAAACCCTTTTAAAAATCCTTCCATATGAGTTTTGATGACGTTTATGAAAAAGAACTTTCTTTTCAAACTGACCGCCGAAAAGCTTCAGTAGAATTTATTAAAATCGTTAGTGACCTTTGGTACGATAAGTCCATTGAACTGGTACTTTTCCGCAACCAACTTATAGATCGCAACGTGAGTGAAATTTTGAACCTTCACGAGTACGCTGGCGAATTTGTTCAAAAGCCAATATCAATCTTTGATTCTGTTGAAATTGCGCAGGCCATCAAAACCTTGGATCTTCCACCAGCAAAATTGGATATAGGAAAGCTAACCTATGAGTTCCATTTGGAAGATGATAAATATTCAAATGCATTGGCATTCGTTTCCGATAAATTGAAAAATGCCAAAGAAACCAAAAACATTGTTCCAAAAGATGTAGTTCTGTATGGTTTCGGAAGAATTGGGCGTTTGTTGGCCCGTGAGCTTATGACACGCACCGGCCAAGGAAACCAACTTCGCCTTCGTGCGATTGTGGTACGCGGAAAAATGGATCAAACGGTCTTGGACAAAAGAGCAACCTTGCTTCAGTATGATTCCGTACACGGCGATTTCCCTGGAACTGTGCGAACCGATCTTGAAAACAATGCATTGATTATTAATGGGACTACGGTACATATCATTTCAGCAAACAACCCTGAAGATATTGATTACACACAATACGGAATTGAAGACGCCTTGGTTATTGACAATACCGGAGCTTTCCGTGATGAGGCAGCCTTGAGCCGCCATTTAAAGGCAAAGGGCGCGTCAAAAGTGTTGCTTACCGCTCCTGGAAAAGGAGTGCCAAACATTGTTCACGGCGTTAACCAAAAGGAATACGATCCTACTAAAGTTGATATCTTTTCAGCTGCATCCTGCACCACAAACGCCATCACTCCTATTTTAAAAGCTGTTGAGGATTCTTTTGGAGTAGTTCGTGGGCATTTGGAAACAATTCACGCTTATACAAACGACCAGAATTTGGTAGACAATATGCACAGTAAATACCGTCGTGGCCGTGCTGCGGCGCTGAATATGGTAATTACTGAAACTGGAGCTGGAAGTGCCGTTGCGAAAGCATTGCCTTCATTGGCCGGAAAACTTACTTCAAACGCAATTCGTGTTCCTGTTCCAAATGGTTCTTTGGTTGTTTTAAATTTAGAAGTTGCAACCCCTACCACACTGGATGGAATTAACAGTACCATGAAAAAATATGCTTTGGAAGGTGATTTGGTAGAGCAGATTAAATATTCGTTGAGCAATGAGCTTGTTTCAAGTGATATTGTGGGTTCTTCTGCTCCGGCAATTTATGACAGCAACGCAACAATTGTTACCGAAGACGGGAAAAATGTAGTCCTTTATATTTGGTATGATAACGAATATGGCTACAGCCATCAGGTTATTCGCTTGGCTAAGTATATTGCACAAGTTAGAAGATATACTTATTATTAATAGTAAATAGCTATAAATACAAAATCCCGCTATTTTATAGCGGGATTTTTTTTATATCTCAGTCAACACGGCATTCATGTTGGGTCGTTCCGACCACACGAATGCTTAGTTATTGTAGCCAGTACTTATATTTTGTTAATCTTTTCTATTATTTTTTCAAGGTCATCATTAAATTCAGTCAGCAATCTGTTTTTTATAATTTCTCTCTTCTTATGATTTTTTTGAATCTCATCTTTTAAATCTATTAAGCATATTAAATCATCTATATGATATTGTTCTAATCTTACGTTAGAATATGTTTCTTCTGGATAATATCTTGAGTGTATAAAATTTTTGAAATCGAATAGAGCTTTATTATTTAAAAGCTTGACTTTCTTTCCAAGTTTTTTTCCATTTACCTCTTTAAAAATTGCTGTCCGCTCATAAATGTTAGTTGCATCAGGAATAGCTTCTTTAAGTTTTGAATAAATTTCCACAAGAGAATTTGAATTAAGATTTTCAAAAATATCTTTCAAATAGCTTTTGCTATTACTAGATTGTTTTTCTTTTAGTAATTTATCAAAGTATTCTTTTATGGATTTAAATTCATTAGTTTTATGCGATTGATATTGTTTTCCCCAAGATGCATTCATAAGTCCATATCCTAAATACTTGTTTTCGATAGAATCTTTAGAAAAAAGTGCTTTTAAAATTTGTTTTGACTTACTCAAAACATAAGATTTATTCTTTAATAAAAGCCCTTTATCTATTAATTTAAGGAAGATTCCCGCAATGTGAAATAAAACAGTCGTTTGGTTGATATCTCCTCTACTGAATTGTGACCAAACAGAGTTTCTGTATTTCTTGAAGTCGGAATCCTCTAAATATGACCAATACCATAATTTTTCCCAATCTTGTTCTTCATCTTGTCTAAAAAAAGCATTTGATTTTAATTCGTTATTGAATACTTCTTTATCAATGAAACCATTTACAATGTAATCAAGTATCTTATGTATTGAAAAAGTATAAGTTGAATGATATATGTTATATTTATTTAATATTTCTTGATATTTGCCTTCAACTTGTTTTTTCTTCTCTTTTGCTTCCTCGCCAACAAACATAAGACCTTGAAAGTTTTTTATTTCATCGTTGCCAGTTTTATGTTCTGCATAAATGATGATGAAATAAGTTAGAAAGCTCTTTATAAAATCATTGTAGTTTTCGTGATTTTTTAGTTTCGAATCAATGTTTTTTATAATCCTACTAAAATCCAATAATGCTTGTTTTAAGACTCGAAGATTTTCTAGTTTGGATGAATTAAATAAATCAATAATCATCTCATTGTGTAAAATCAACTCTGAATTTTCATTCAAGTTTTTGGTGTCCTCAATAAAAAAGTTAATTGCAGATTCTATGTCACTTTTTACTTCAAAAGTTTGACCAATTAATTTTTCTTTAAAATCCTTATAACTTACATCTAATTCTAATTTATTTTTTTCGTATTTATCTTTTATTTTTTTCTCATCTGAAAGTAAAATTACTTTGCAAGATGAATGCTCAACAAAATTATTTATATAACCGAAAATTTCATCTGTTTCAATTTTACATCTTTCAATATCATCAAAAATTAGTATTCTCTTTCCTTTGATTTCTTTATTTGATGAGTCAAGTATGCCAAGTGAATCTACGTTGAATGAAAAGCTACCATCATTTTTATCATCTTCATCAAAATTCATATCAATTTTGACTGTAGTTTTAAGAAGACCATTTAAAACTTTTTTTGCAACTTTCATTCCTTTTGAATAAAGAAAAGGACTTATTTCAGACCTTATTTTTTCATTTATAGAGTGAGTAGTTGAAATTCCATTTAGGCTAATATAAATAGGTTTCAATGATATATTGTCAGACTCATTATTTGGTTCTGTCCATTCTGTTACTTGGTTTTTAATGAAAAAAGTTTTCCCACAGCCCCAATTTCCAATTAACATTACAGCGTATTGAGGATTTTCTAATTCAACATAGTAATTTAAATAGTCAGTAATGTGTTCGTTCATTGATTATTCAGGTTTTTCTGGGTATTGGCTACAACGTTTAGTATAACCGCAGTTACGGGTTAATATGCCTTAATTTTCGGTTAAGAACTAGCGTTAGCAATTCCGAGTGGATTCGGACGTAGTCGAATCCGCCGTAATTGCGGTTATACATTGTTGCCACACGTTTTTTTTATTCGGTTGGTCTTACTTCTTGTCCGTTTTTATCTAAATAATAAACTCCACCACCAAAATGAGGTCCTCCGTAAAATTCAATTAATTCTCCTTGAAAACCCATAAAACAATGCATTTCAATATGATTAAGGAAATTGCCTTTTTCATCGATAATCGCATTCATTAAGTTGTCGTTTACAAATATAAATTCAGGTTTATCTACAAGAACAGCACAAATTCCGTTTTCAAATTTTCCTACTTTATAAAAATTTGGTTCTATAACCACATTGTTTTGCAAATCTTTAAAACCCCAAAGTTCATTTTTTTGGAAAGGGACAAATTGATCAGATTTAAATGCAGACGTATTTTTTGTGTCAATTTTTTTATCTTTTCTCAAGTTGAAAATTTCTATTCTTGAATAGGATTTATCATCAATCCTTTCACCATTTAAATTTATTGGATAAAAGTCGGAATACTGTTTATCGCTCACAAATGCAATTCCATTTTCAAATTCTCCTTGTCCATCTTTCCAAGTTTTTCCAAATTCATTTATTCCGTTTTTATTCACAAACCAATGTTCTTCCAAACTTGAAATTAAGGCAAAACCTTCGTTAAATCCTGTTTCTGGAAAATTATCCTTGATGTCAAACGCTTTATTTCCCAAAGTGTCTATAAAAATCCATTTATAGTCTTTTTTGATAATTTCTTTTGAAGCAAAGCAGAGTCCTTCGTTAAAGTCGCCAACTCTTAAATATTCCGCTTTTATTTTAATTTTTCCGGTTTTGTCCATAAACCCATACTTTCCATTCTCGGATTTGAATTTGTAAAGTCCATTTCCTTGACCATAGATAAAGCACGAAACTAAAATCAGAAGTATTGTTAATTGTGTTCTCAATGTTTTTTAAATGTGTGGCAACATGCGGATAAATACAATATTGCATTTATTCCCATTATAGCGCTATATTGTTTACTTCCAAATATAAACAAAATTCTACCTATTTACTCACCACCGCCATAAGCGTTTCCACCTTCGTTGTCAACACCTTATTCTCCTCCTCCAGCGCGGCTATGCGCTCCTTAAAA
>TARA_R110002012_G_scaffold56066_2_pt1 | contig 20056 bp, 25 predicted proteins | sample TARA_R110002012 | Tara Oceans TARA_R110002012 (sample SAMEA4396515) | marine metagenome | biome: Westerlies Biome; feature: [DCM] deep chlorophyll maximum layer (ENVO:01000326); material: water (ENVO:00002006), including particulate matter (ENVO:01000060) such as... | depth 40 m | reverse complement strand
AAGTATATGATTGAGGCTCTCCTCAAAACTGGCAGATACCAGTTTATTTGTTTTGGTGGTGCTGTCAAGCATAAAGATTATAGACCGCAGCACGTAGAACCATGGGGAGATGATTGGATTATTTTCCCTGTTGATGGTTATGGTAATCACGAAATGATTCGCTCAATCCTTCAGAAAGAACGACCGGATGTTTTGTGGTTTATGACCGATCCTCGTTTTTACGGGTGGCTTTGGGAAATTGAGAATGAAATTCGTGCAAATGTCCCTATGGTCTATTACCATGTTTGGGATAACTTCCCTGCGCCTCACTATAATGCTAATTTTTATCGCTCTACAGATGAAGTTGCATGTATTTCTAAAGTAACTCATCAGATCTTGCAAGAAACAGCACCAGATGTTAATAGCTGCTACCTCCCTCATGCAGTAAACTCTAATGTTTTTTATAAATATAAGACAGAAGATAAGCTAGCTATTATTAAAGAACTGAGAAATAGAACCACAATTGGTGCGACACGAAATCATAAAAACAAAAACAAAAAGATCTTTTTCTGGAATAACAGAAACGCACGACGTAAGCAATCAGGTACTATTATTTGGTGGTTCAAGGAGTGGCTTGATAAGGCAGGGCACGACAAGGCATGCCTCATTATGCATACTGATGCTAGAGATCCAAATGGGCAAGATTTGCCACATCTTATTGAGCACTTGGGTGTTAATGATGGGCAGATTCTATTGAGCACACAAAAGGTCCCACCAGAAGACTTGGCAAACATGTATAATCTTGCTGATTTTACGATCAATATTTCTGATGCAGAGGGATTTGGTCTTGCCACTTTGGAATCTCTTTCCTGTGGCACTCCGATTATTGTCAATATGACCGGCGGACTCCAAGAGCAAGTCACCGACGGCAAGAATTGGTTTGGGTATGGTATCAACCCCGCCTCGAAGTCTATCATTGGCTCGTTACAGGTGCCGTATATTTATGAAGATCGTATCTCTCAAAAGGATTTTGAGAAAGCGCTTGACAAGGCTCTGAATGTCAATTCTAAGACCTACAAGAGAATGTGCACGATGGGTCGTAGCCATGTAGCAAAGAACTATAACTTTGAAAATTATGAAAAAAGCTGGGTTAAGCTCATGGATGAAGTTGTTGAAAAGCACGGATCTTGGGATACACGTGTTGGTTATAAGCGCTGGCATTTGATGGAGGTAGCGTAATGAAAAAGAAAATTTTACTCAAAGGACCCCTGTTAACGCGATCCGGATATGGAGAACAGACCAGATTTGCTCTGCGTTCTTTAAGGTCTAGGGAGGATCTCTTTGATATCTACATCCAGCCCCTGCAGTGGGGTGCCACATCTTGGATTGCAATTGACGACGAGGAGCGTAAATGGATCGATAGCGTTATTGAGAAGACAATTGGTTTTGTACAAGGCGGGGGCTCATTTGATATTGCCCTTCAGGTTACTATTCCTAATGAATGGGAGAGGATTGCTAAAGTAAATATTGGATATACTGCAGGTATCGAGACAACAAAGGTCGCTCCTGTTTGGCTACAAAAAGGCAATGAGCAAGTTGATAAGATTATTGTTGTGTCAAACCATTCCAAGGATGCATTTGAGTTAACAGAAGTTGTTGCAGTTGACAACAATACGGGTCAACAAATCGATTACGCCTTAAGAACACCAGTAAGGGCCGTTAATTATCCGGTGAAGGTATACGATAATTTGCCTGATCTTGAACTAGAGCTTTCTGCTGATTTCAATTTTCTTTCTGTGGCACAATTTGGACCTCGAAAGAATCTTCACAATACTATAAAGTGGTTTGTTGAAGAGTTTCATGATGAAAATGTCGGACTTGTCCTTAAGACAAGCATGGCTAAGAATTGCCTTATGGATCGCGAAATGGTCCTTAATAATATTAGAAATTTTTTGAAGCAGTTTCCTAATCGTAGTTGTAAAATCCACCTGCTCCACGGCGATATGACGGATGAGGAGATGCACTCTCTGTATCGTCATGAGAAAATTTCTGCTTTCCTTGCATTACCTCATGGTGAGGGTTTTGGGCTTCCTATCTTCGAGGCAGCATATAGCGGTCTCCCTGTTGTCGCAACTGGATGGTCTGGGCAAATGGACTTCCTTGTCGATGAGGATAAGAGTGAGCATTTTTATAATGTCTCTTTTGATCTCCAGCCAGTCCAAAAAGAAGTTGTTTGGGAAAATGTACTGATTGCTGAATCTATGTGGGCTTTTCCTAGAGAACAATCTGCGAAGCAAAAAATGCGACAGTGTTATGAAGATATTATTAATAACACGGACGATACTTTTGCCACAAATGCATCCGAGTATGCGATTCAGCTATGTGACAGATTCTCCGCAGAGAAGATGTATGCTGACTTTTGTGATGGTATTGTTCCCGAGAAGGAGATTCAAGCATACGAGAAAGAGATTGATGATCTTTTGAGTGATTTATTATGAGTGAATTTGTTTTTGTAGCAGATATGTTTGCAGAGCAATATGCTGGTGGTGCAGAGTTGACCACTAGTGCCATTATGGAAGGCAACAAAAATATTCAAACAATAAGAAAAGTAAATTGCCAATCTTTGACCATCCCTATTTTAGAAAAGCATAAAGATTTACATTTTATTGTTTGCAACTTTGCATCCTTAGATGAAAAAGTAAAAATCTATATGTGTAAGAATATAGAATATACTATTGTTGAATACGATTATAAGTTTTGTCAATATAGATCTATGAACAAGCATAAAGCCGTAACAGGCAATGAGTGTGATTGTGTTGAGCAGATGAGTGGTAAAATCAATAGTGCTTTTTATGGTTATGCAAAAAAAGTATGGTTCATGAGTGCTGGCCAGAGGGATATCTTTTTGTCAAAGGTGAAAACCCTAAAAGAGGAAAATTGCGAGGTCTTAAGTTCTGTTTTCTCTGATGGTGATATAAGATTTATAGAGTCAATTAAGGAAAATGAAAAGAATGATACTTACTTAATCCTAAATTCAAATTCTTGGATTAAAGGTACAAACGACTGTATTCAATATGCTAAGGCAAATAATTTAAATTATGAACTAGTTCAAAACTTACCTTATCATGAGCTTCTTATCAAAATGTCAACTTCCAAAGGATTAATCTTTCTTCCTCTTGGGTATGATACATGCCCTAGGTTTGTAATTGAAGCAAAGCTTCTTGGCTGTGATGTTATTTTGAATGATTATGTTCAGCATAAAGATGAAGAATGGTTCTCAACACAAGACAGTTGCTATGAGTATCTAAAAGACAGAGCTAACGCTTTTTGGAGTTTTTATGCAGAGTGATACCGTTGTTGTCATGGGAAATGGTCCATCTTTAAAAGATGTAGATTTCGAGAGATTGTCTGGTTTTGATACTTACGGTCTAAATTCTGCTTATCGTGCTTATGAGAGGATGAGTTGGTGGCCAACTTATCACGGCTGTTTCGATTATCGTGTGACCGAGTGTCACAGAGAGCAGTTTATTAATTTAATCAAAAATACACCTATTGAAAAATGCTTTTACATCACCAATATCAGTGACTCAGAAGATTTTCAATTTGTTAACATGCAGCAGTATGGCACCACTAATCGCTGGAATAATAGTGCTGAGCATTTTTCCTCTTTTCATGATAATGGAAACTCTGGTGCAAATGCGTGCTCTACTGCCGTATGTATGGGCTATAAAAGAATTATTTTACTTGGGGTTGACTGTAACTACGTAGAATTGGTCGATGGTAGTAAATCTGACGGTCCAGGGAAGTTGGTTATGGAAAAAACTCCTGACAAGAACCCAAATTATTGGTTCGATGATTACCAACAAAAAGGAGACGAGTATAATGTCCCAGATGGTCTGAAATTTCATCTACCGACGTGGAACATGTTTGCTTATAGGGCAGCTCAAGCAGGCGTGGAAGTTATTAACTGTAGTCCGATTACCAATCTAAGGTGTTTTAAGAGGATGAGTTTAGGAGAAGCCTTGCAATGAAAAGAGATAATTGTTTGATTTGTGGGAGTAACGCCTTATCCAAAATTATTGATTTAGGATACCATCCTTATGCGGACACTTTTGTAAATGAAAAAAGATATCACAGCATTCTGCCTGTTTATAATCTTTCTTGTGTTATGTGCGATTCATGTGGGCATGTGCAGACTAGTACAATAACAGACCCCTCAGAAAGATACAATATGTTTGATTATTCATATACTTCTTCAAACTCATCGGTAGCGAAGAGTCACTGGGGCAATTATAGCAGAGACGTTGTTGATTTTCTTAATTTATCCGACAAGCAAGATACTTTTGTTTGTGAAATAGGCTCTAATGATGGATTTTTGCTTAGCCTCTTCAAAATGAACGGCTGCGATGTTTTGGGCGTAGACGCATCAGAATATTTAGTCGATATTGCGAACAATAACGGAATACCAACAATTCAAAGTATTTTTGATCACAACAATTCTCACAAGGTGATAGAAAAAACAAAACAAAATTTTGATTTAGTAATGGCTAATAATGTTTTTAACCATTCTGACAATCCCATGTCTTTTGCACGTGGTGTTAACTCTATTTTAAAAAATGAAGGATGTTTTGTTTTTGAAGTTCCATATTGGAAAAGCACGGTTGACTCGTATAAAATTGATCAAATTTACCATGAACATGTAAGTTATTTCACTGCTCTATCTGTTAAGAATGTAATGGAAAAAAATGGCTTTGAAGTCATAGATATTAAGGTTGTTGATTATCATGGAGGCTCTCTTAGGGTGTATGCGAGAAAAACATCAAATGAAATACAACATTGCCAAACATTATATGCCTTAATTAATGAGGAGCGATATTTACATGAAAAAAAGACTTACTTATCTTTAATGAAAGACATGCAGAAAAAAAAGTTGATGTTTTTGAAAGATATCTTTACAATAAAAAATGATAGAAATATTCCGATTATTGCCATTGGTGCTGCTGCAAAAGGTAACACATTCTTGAGTTATATGAATCTTAATTCATCAATTATTGATTATGTCACAGATAGCTCCCAACACAAACAAGGAAAATATACCCCCCTTACAGGCATTAAAATTGTTTCTGATGATGTGCTATTAAACTATGATGAGGTATATGCTATAATTCTTTCATGGAATTTGTCTGAAAAGATAAAAGAAAAATTACGTGCTATAAATAGAAAAGTAAAATTTATAAATTTTTATGAGGATTATCTATGAAAAAGAAAAATATATGGACTGATGTGGTGGCTCCGTTGGAGTTACACTCGGATGATCGCGGAGATATTGTAGATATTTTTTATAAAGACGATATTCATCATGTTACGGTTGTTCGTTCTAATAAGGGAGCCGTTAGAGGAAACCATTACCACAAAGAAACAACACAATATATGCTGATTACAAAGGGTTCTTTAGAGTATTGGCATAAGCCTCTTGGTTCTGATTGTAAGCCTGAATGCGAACTTCTAGAAGAGGGCGATTTCATGAAAACACCCCCAAATGAAATTCATGCATTGAATATTGTTGAGGACAATGAGTTTGTTGTCTTTACTGCTGGTGCCAGGGGCGGCAAAGATTATGAATCTGATACTTACAGGATCGACGGCAATATCATAGGAGGTTCTGAATAGTGGCCGAAAAAGTTAAATTACACTTAGGGTGTGGGCATAGATACTTGCCTGGATTTCTCCATATTGACCAAGATGAGCTGGAGCATGTAGATCATGTAAGGGATATCAAGAATTTGTCTATTTTTCAAGATAATAGTGTTGATGAAATATATTCGTGCGGCGTTATTGTTTACTTTGATAGGTTTCAAATTATAGACGTTTTGAAAGAATGGAGACGTGTTTTGAAAATTGGTGGAAAGCTTAGAATTTCCATAGCTGATTTTGAAAAGATGGTGCAGGTTTACTTAGATAGCGGGAAAGATCTTGAATCTCGTGGTATCCTTGGTCCACTATTTGGTAGATGGCAGATTACCGAGCATGGTGAAGAAAGGACGATCTATCAGACCACGACATATGACTTTAAATCTTTAGAGGCAGTATTACTGGATTGTGGGTTTACCTCTATCGAGAGGTATGATTGGAAGAGTTTTCTTCCGGAAGGGTATGACGATTATTCTAGAGCATACATCCCCCACATGGATGAGGATGGTATACATTTGTCACTGAACGTTGTTTGTGAAAAGCTATGAAAAAAATATATTCTAAATTAAAAAAAGACTTATTGATAATGTCACTGATAAAAAAAAATGATATTGATTACAAAAGAAAAGATTTGAGCCCCGAAACAGAATTTCTACAAGTATCCGCCAAAAAGATAAAAACAGAAGATTTTTTTAAACCACATAGACACTTAGAATGTAAAAAGATTGCCAATACAACACAAGAGTCGTGGGTTATTTTAGGTGGCTCTGTTAAGGCGTCAATTTACGATATTGATAATTCTTTTTTACACGAAGAAGTTTTAGAGAGTGGAGATTGTATAGTATTGTTTGCTGGTGCTCATTCTTTGCAGTGTTTGACTGACGATACTCTATTGTATGAATTCAAGAATGGACCATACTATGGTCCAGAAAATGATAAGGAATTTATTTAGTGGGAAATTTGACGACAAAAGAGTTGAATTTTGATATTATCTATGAATTCGAAAGACAAGTATCATCTTTTTTTGGCTCCCCTTATGCTGTGGCTGTTGATTGTTGCACACACGGATTAGAGTTGTGCTTAAGACACCAAGAGATTAAATATTATACTGTTCCTAAAAGAACATACATCTCTGTTCCATTTTTAGCTAATAAACTTGACATTTCTTTTGATTGGAAAGATGAGAATTGGAAAGACTATTATTATTTAGGTGGAACTAACATTATCGATGCTGCAGTTTTGTGGAAAGAAAATTCATACATCGCTGGCACGTTTATGTGTGTTAGTTTCCAATACAGGAAACATTTAAGTCTTGGAAGAGGTGGAATTATCTTAACAGATGACAAACAATCTGCTAATATATTAAAGAAGATGTCGTATGATGGCAGACGCCCTGATGTTCCATGGAGAAAACAAGACATCGATATGGTTGGATATCACTATTATATGACCCCAGAGACGGCTAAATTGGGTCTTGAAAAATTACCAACGGCTATTGAGACAGAGCCTAAAATTTGGACCACAAATGACTGGCCAGACTTAACGAAAATGGAGATTTTTAAATGAGAAAAAAGGCACTTATTACAGGTATTGCTGGTCAAGATGGTAGCTATTTGACTGAGCATTTACTTTCTTTAGGTTATGAAGTACATGGAATTGTTCGACGCCACTCAGTGGCAGAAAACCAAAATCACAGACTTCATAAACTTAATTTGACAAACAATGTTTTTACTTACTATGGCGATCTTTTGGACTACCCTTCTTTGGTTAGGGTTGTTAGTGATGTGAAGCCCGATGAGATTTATAATTTAGGTGCCATGAGTCATGTTCGTGTTAGTTATGACATGCCCTCTTTTACTATTCAGACAAATGCACTTGGTGTCTTGCATATGCTAGAGGTGTATCGCACCATTTGCCCTGAAGCAAAATTTTATCAAGCAAGTTCTTCTGAGATGTTTGGCAACTCTGTCGATGACGATGGTGTGCAAAGACTGACCACGCCAATGAATCCTGTTAGTCCTTATGGTTGTGCTAAGGTTATGGGATTTAATCTTGTCCGTCATTATAGACATGCATATAAATTGCATGCATGCAATGGTGTTCTTTTTAATCACGAGTCACCTCGACGTGGGTCTAATTTTGTTACCAATAAGGTTGTTAAGGGTGCTGTTTCTATCAAGAAAGGTTTACTTGATAAACTTGAACTTGGGAATATGGATTCTTATCGTGATTGGGGGCATTCAAAAGATTACGTTCGTGCAATGCATATGATTGCAAACTACCATACACCAGATGAGTTCATTGTTGCAACTGGCGAAACACATTCAGTTAGAGATCTTTGCGAAACAGTTTTTAGTAAACTGGGCATGGATTATAAAGAGTACGTTGTTCAAAACAAAAAGTTTATGAGACCAGAGGAGCTTAAGTATCTTAAAGGAGATTCTTCAAAATCGCGAAAAATCTTAGGTTGGGAACCTGAGTACACTTTTGAGTCTATGCTTGAAGAGATGATTGAGCGCTGGGAGAGGGAATTATGAGAAAGAGGCTCTGCATCCTACAAGTAACACCAGAAGCTCCAAATGCTGAGCATGTGGAAATGTTCTCTTCTAAGGATGATTGTGATTTCTATTTTGTTACTCATGACAAATCGCACCCTGAAGCCCTAAAGTTTTGCCCAAATACAAAATGGGCACAAACGAGAAATACTTTAGTTGAATTGGTTCCTAAAAAGTATGATTACTACGCCTTTGTAGACTATGATTACGTTTTAAACACTCATAGAGAATTGTCGCCGCTGGAGCAAATTTTAGAAGATTTAGAGTATAACCCGGCTGTTTTGACATATTATCCCGGAAAAAATATGCAAAGTATTTATGCTTCGGATAAAGAATATTTTAATAGTCGTGATTATTCTTGTATTCCTTTTACGCATGCTGGGTTCAAGATTGTCCATCATTCTTTATTAAAATGGTTTTTTCCATTGTCAACTAAGTTTTCTGTTGATATTGATTCTTGTCACTTGTTTAATATCTTAGAATTGCCTTTTTTGAAATACATCATCACAAGCCATAAAATGGTTTATGATAACAGTGTCAGCAATGAAGACTCTGTTTATAATAGTAATGGTGCTTATTCAAAGTATAAAATGGATGAAATGTGGAAATGGCTCAAGCCTTCTTTTAAGAAGATGGCAATTTTAAACTTGGCAGATCCCACAGGAATAAGGAAAAATGATTCTTTAGCAATAAAAGATGTTTTTGTTGAAATAATGAGAGGAAAAAATTTAGAACCCTCTCCTTCTCCTAGAGAAGTTGATTATTTTTGTCTTGATAAGATAAAAACAGTTTTTGATCTACAGCATGAATTTTTTATTAATAAGACAAACAATATTGAAAAACAATTTGAAAAAATTAATGATGAATTTAGAGAAAAGATAGAAAATATCCTAAAAAAAGAAGTATCTTATCGGGATTTGATGGTCAAGCAGGATCCTTGGATCGATATAGTAAAAAACATCAACACACAACTTAAGGAACATAGAAATATCACTACTAATGAATGTGTCGATGTTTATCAAAAGATGGGAAACAACAAGAGCTTGTTTATTAATAATTGTAAAACTGATCCAAAATTAGTAGAATACTTAAGAGATAAGAGGGTGGCTGTTGTTGGACCTGCCCCATATCTTGCAGGATTAGGAAAAGGTAAATTAATAGATAGCTATGATATCGTAGTCAGGGTTCAAACAGAGAATTCTAACCCTGATGATTTTGGAAGTAGAACCGATATTATTCAAAGTTGCTTGAACGCGAACTATGGACCAAAAGTCGCTTCTTATTTGGAAAAAACCCCAAAACAAGACAGGCCAAAATTTATTATCTGTCATGATACGGTAGCAAGAGAAACATATCCAGGCAGTGATCAATGGAATTCTCCTATTGATGAATATAATGATTATTTAAAACATTATGGTGTCCCTTTGGCGCACTGCAGGCAGGATGAAGAAACCTGGGATCGATGGGCTTTATACTGGGAGATATATCCCAAGGCTCACATAGAGCTTGTGGAAAATTCTATTTATACGTATTATTCTGAAAATTTTAATTCTGGCTATGGCAGTTTGAACCACCTATTAAGTTGCCCCCTTAAAGAGCTAGCAGTGTTTGGCTTTACTTTCTACAATTTTGGTGTCGTAAGAAACATAAAAGATAAATATAATTCCGGGTATATTAAATCTTCAGGCACAGACGGAACCTATCTGGGTGCCGACAAGGTTTTGCATGATCAGTTATCTCAAATGATGCATTGTATAAATGTATTAGAAAAAGACCCTAGATTTGTTTTAGATTCAGATATCAAATCTCAACTATATACAAAAAGCATTGCTGATAGAATAGAAAATTTTAAAAAATTACCAAAATTTAAAAAGGATACAACATAAAATGGGTATTAAAACAAAATCTGATAGTAATCTTGTGCGTGTTTTACAAGATGATGGAGTTCCTTTTTCTGAATTACAGAAATACGAGAATTGCTCAACTGTTAATTTAAAAGACCTTAGAGAAGATTTGGGTATGGGCTCCTGGGCTGTAAGGATTGCTTACAATGAACTATTTGGCGGTGTTATTATTCAACAACAGCCAGGCGAGGGCAATAGAAAGCATTTTCATCATGACGCAGACGAAAACTGGGTAATCCTTGATGGCGAATGGGAGTGGTGGATTGATGGAATTGGCACTCAGGTAGTCAGAAAGAACGACATTGTTGTAGTGCCAAAAGGTGTTTGGCATAAGATTACATGTGTTGGAGATTCGCCTGGAGTCAGGTATGCAGTCACCAGACCAGATGTTGATCACGTTTATGAAGATGAGTAACATCAACTTTGATTTTTCATCAAAAAAAGTTTTAGTTTTTGGTGGCAGCCGAGGCATTGGAAAAGAAGTTTGTAATCAGTTTTTAAAATCTGGAGCAAGTGTCTTTTGTGCTTCTAGAACAAAATGCTCTTTAAAGGGAGTTGAACATTTCACTTGCGATATTTCTTCACATAAGGACATCTTAGATGTTTTTAAAAAAGTTGGAAGTGTTGATTTCGTGATTAATGTAGCCGGCACTAATTTGTGCGAGACTATTGATAACATCACAATGGATGAGTGGGATAGGTTGATGCATGTTAATCTTCGCTCTTTTTTTGCAACTTGTAAAGAGGCAGTAAAAGTCATGAAGCAAAATAACGGAGGAAGAATTGTAAATGTTTCTTCAATTGCTGGTAGAAGTAAGAGCGTTGTAAGCGGCACTCACTATACTTCTAGTAAATACGGCATCATTGGACTAACAAAACAATTAGCAAATGAAGTTTCACAGTTTAACATTTTGGTTAATTGTGTTTGCCCTAGTCAGACAATGACAGAGATGCTGTCTGAGTCTATGAACAAAGAGCAAATACAAGAACTACAGTATAGAATTCCGATTAGAAGAATAGCAACAACAACGGAACAGGCATTACCAATTTTATTTCTTTGCTCTGATGCAGCATCATACATTACAGGAACAGCAATTGACATTAACGGAGGTCAGTTTTAATGCCAAGAGATACAGACATTAACGTTCTTATCGCTGTTAGAGGCGGTTCAAAAAGAGTCCCTAGAAAGAATGTTAGACCTTTTTGTGGCTCTTCCATGTTAGAGTTGAAGGTTCAACAAGCCATGAGATTAGATGGTGTTTCTCGGGTTGTTGTGACTTCAGATGATGATGAAATGTTGGACATTGCTAGCAATTTAGGTGCTTATCCGATGAAGCGAGATCCTTTTTATGCTAGTGATACTGTTCCAATGGGAGATGTCTATGTTCACCTAGCATCTATCATGGATTGTAAGGACATTTTATGGACTCCAGTGACAAGTCCGCTTGTAAAAGATGAATCGCTCCAAGAGTGTATTGAAATATATAAAAATCTTACCGAGTATGATTCTGTAGTGACAACAAACATCATAAAAGAATATTTGTGGCTTGATGATAGAGCGATCAATTATGATCCTAAAAACCATCCACGTTCTCAAGATTTGCCTGACATTTATGCTTTAAATTTTGCTGTCAACATTTTACCTCGTGAGTTGATGATTAAAAATAAAAACATTTTAGGTGATAATTTTTATGCTTACATGCTTGATGACATAGAGGCGATTGATGTTGATACAGAATTTGAATTTATGTTAGCAGAAATGATGTATGAGAAGACGAGAGGAAGATGAAAAACATTAAAGTTTTTATTGTTACATACCGAAGGGTTGAAATCCTAAATAAAACATTAGATAGATTATTTAACCATACAGATTTTCCATCTATTCCGAATACAGAAGTTAACATTATCAACAATCACTCTGAGTTTTCTTTAAATAAAGAGTTTGTAGATAAGGTAAATGTCATCCACAATAATACTCGTCCTGATTGGGACACAGGCAATTTGGCTAGAAACTGGAATGAGGCTCTCCTTCATGGTTTTAAGGATTTGAATAATCCAGATGCAAGAATTGTTGTTACTATGCAGAACGATGTTGTTTTGGATTCCAATTGGGCGACAAATTTGTTGAAAATGCATCAAAAATACACTTTTATTACTGGTCAACTAGGTGATAACATTGTTAGTTATCGTCCCGAGGCAGTTAAGAAAATTGGCTTATGGGACGAAAGATTTATTACACCAGCAAACAAAGAAGCAGATTATTACATTCGTGCTTTGATTTATAATAAAGAAAAGTCCTTAATAAACGACAAGGTTCATGGTAGAATGCTAAATGCACAAGATGCTTTGGTTTTAGATACTTCTGAATACCAAGGGGGCCATTCGGATTGGAGAGCCATCAAGACTAGCGATAACTCAAAAGAGGGTTGGTATCATACTTCACAAATTTTTTATTGGAAATGGAAAGATACTTGGAAAAAACAACCAAGTTACTTTGGATGGCTCACTCAATGGTCTAAGGATTTTGTAGACAACCCTCCTTGTCCGCCGAAGGTTCCTAATTTTGTGCAATACTATTATTTTGAGAAAGACATAGAATTAAAAGGCAAAAATTACATTGGATGGCGTAAGGGTGATTTTTGGCTAGATGCCAATAAATGTTGCGACATTGACGTGCATCCTTTCAAAAGCGGAGAAAAATTTAGAAATGATTAAATTAATTATTTTTGATTTAGATGGTGTTCTAGTAGATGCTCGCGAACTTCACTATGAGGCTTTAAACTTAGCATTAGCGGAGGTAGGAGAAGATTTTATTATTGGCAGGTCGGAACATCTCTCAACTTATGATGGACTATCTACGACTAAAAAACTACAAATGCTCACAGAAAACAAAGGATTGCCAGAGAATCTTCACAACTTAGTTTGGAAACTCAAACAAGATAAGACAATTGAGATAATTAATGATTTTACCATTGATCACCGTATTGTCACTATCTTGAAAAGACTTAAAAAAGATGGCTATCAAATTGCATGTGCCACAAACTCTATTAGAGAAACAGCAAAACTGCAATTAATTAGGCGTGGCTTCTTTGAGCATATTGACTTTCTTTACTCCAATCAAGATGTGAACAAGCCAAAGCCTAGTGCTGAGATTTACATGCGTTGTATGTTGCGCGCAGATGTTGACCCTAATGAAACTTTGGTTATTGAAGATTCTCATCATGGTAGGAAAGCAGCGATTAATAGCGGTGCTAATTTGTGTGCTGTCAAAAATAGTAGTGATGTAACATACGAAAAAATCAAAGAAGCAATTGAAAAATATACTTCCCATCAAAAGGTTAGACCTAAATGGCAAGGAGGAAAAATGAACGTTTTAATACCAATGGCTGGTGCAGGATCAAGATTTCAAAAGGCAGGATACACCTTTCCAAAGCCATTGATCGAGGTCAACGGTAAGCCAATGATTCAATTGGTTGTTGAAAACCTCAACATCGATGCACGACACATTTTTGTGGTACAGAAATCCCATTATGAAGATTATAATCTAAAACACTTGCTGAATCTTATCTCACCAGGGTGTGAGATTGTACAAGTGGATGGTATGACTGAAGGTGCCGCATGCACAACGCTACTGGCTAAAAAGTTTATTGATAATGATGAAGCATTAGTTTTTGCTAATTCAGATCAGTTTTTAGATTGGGACAGTAATAATTTTATGTATTCCATGGAGGCGGATGAAGTTGATGGAGGTATGCTTACGTTTACTGCCACTCACCCTAAGTGGAGTTTTGCCAAGTTAGATGATAAGGGTTTTGTTTCTGAAGTAGCAGAAAAGAAACCTATTAGTGACATTGCTACTGCTGGAATTTATTATTGGAAGCGTGGTTCTGATTATGTAAAATATGCTGAACAAATGATTGAAAATGATGTAAGATTTAACAATGAATTTTATGTTTGCCCTGTTTTCAATGAGGCTATTGGCGATAATAAGAAAATCAAAACATTTCATTTTGATGGAATGTGGGGTATTGGAACTCCTGAAGATTTAGATTATTTTAACAAGTTCCATGGAAAGTAAATGGATTTAAAAGAATTACAAATTATTGATACCTCCCAGGAACTTTATGATTCATTCAATGGTTTTATTCTTAGTGATGATACCAAGGTTTTTGGGAAACTCTTAGCACGAACCCTACTTGTTGATCAAGTCAAAGATCTTCCCGGTGATATTGTAGAGTGTGGGGTTTTTAAAGGCACAGGTCTTTTGACATTCTTGAAGATTAAAAGATTTTTGTGCCCTAATAGTGGAAAAAAGGTAATTGGTTTTGATTTTTTCGATTCTGATAAGTTAATTGATAGTTTATCAGGTATCGATAAGGATGCGATGTCTACACTTTTTGAAGGTAGAAACTACAAACATGATACAAACCAATCAGAAGTTTTCAGCCAGTTCATCAAAAATTGTGGCTTTGATGACCATGAATTTGAACTTGTAGCAGGAGACATTTCTAAGACGGCAGCAAAGTACGCTTTTGATCGTCCAGGTTTCAGAATTTCATTATTATACATTGATTTGGATTTGGATGTTCCAACTTATGATACCTTGAATGCTTTATGGGATAGAGTGGTTAAGGGCGGTATTGCTGTTTTTGATGAATATGCTTTTCATAAGTGGTCTGAGTCTGCCGGCGTTGATAGGTTTTTTGCTGATAAAGATGTTCAAATTAAAACCCTAAATTACATTTGTCCTACTGCATATGTGGTCAAAAAATGATCTTAATTGCACATCGTGGTAATACCATTGGACCTAACGTTGAAAAAGAAAACCACCCTGATTATATTGATGAGGCAATAAAAAAAGGCTTTGATGTGGAGGTGGATATTCGTGGAAACCTTTTTGATGGGCTTTGGCTAGGTCATGATAAAAAACAGTATGAAGTAAAGCCTGAGTGGGTTTTTCAAAGAATTAACAATTTGTGGCTACACGCAAAGGACATAGAGGCGTTTCACACCTTTACACAATTATTGACAGGTTTAAATTGTTTTTGGCACGAAGAGGATTCCTACACCTTAACAACATCAGGACATATTTGGACCTATCCGGGAAAAAAACTGACGCCTAGTAGTATTTGTGTCATGCCAGAAATTGTGCCTAATTATTATAGTAAAGAAGATTTGGAAGATTGCTATGGTATTTGCACTGATTATGTTGAGGATTACCAATGAAACTAGCATGGCAACAAATACCATCTCCAGTAGTATCGGAATTACTTTGCAACACAGAACTAGATGGTGTAGTGATTGATACTGAGCATGGTTTTTTCAATAATGAGACTTTGTTCAATTGCATTCAGGTAATAAAATTATCAAACAAAAAATGCTTTGTTAGACTGACAGAGCCTCACAAAACAACCACCAGGGCATGTTTAGATGCTGGAATAGATGGTATTATTTTTTCAACAGTTGAGACAATACAACAGGCTGCCGCTATTAATGAAATTTGCAAGTATCCCAAGTTTGGTGGTAGAAGAGGGTTGGGATTAGTAAGAGAAAACAAATGGGGCAAAGAAGAATTGATTTCAAAGCCTCCAATTATAATAGCACAAATTGAAACCATCGCAGGCATCAATAACCTTCATCAGATTTGCTCTTACAATTTTGATTTTTACATGATTGGTCCTTATGATCTATCTGCTAGCCTTGGAATTCCAGCAAATTTTGATACTGAAGAGTATCTTTCGTCTATCGAAAAGGTAAGAAACATAATCCCTATTGAAAAAATGGCTGTTCATATTCCAACGGATGTAAAAAATCAGATTAAAAAATATCAGGATTATGGTATAATTGCAGTTGGAATGGATACAACAGGACTCTTAGAGTTCTACAAGGAGTTATTTTAATGTTAGATTTTGAAAACATTGGAGATAAATTTATTCAAGTGGTGCAAACTGCCGAGTGGGAACAGTTACAAGAAAAGTATAATAACTGTAACGACATTTACGTTTTGGGTCATGGTGGCAACCTTGCAGTAGCAGATCACGCTGCTGTTGATATGACTAGGCTATCCAATGGTACAAAGAATGCAATTTGCCCAGGGAGTGGTGTTGTAGCCACTTCTCTTATCAATGATTCCAGTTTTGAACAGTGGATGGTGCAATGGCTTTCATGTAGAACAGCCACCAGAACAAAAGGACAAATGAGAAAGTCGCTTGTTTTAGGCATTTCATCCTCTGGCAATTCTGTTGATATTTTGAAGGCCTTGCAGTGGGCTGCCGACAATGATATGCAAATTGCCATGATTAGCTCAAAAGACTTGCCTGTTGAAATCAAGGGCTTGACAAAAGTTATTCTTGGTGCAAATTATTATCATACCGCTGAGGTTTTAACATTGCTTCTGACCTATCAGCTTACTCACGGTTCTGGTAATATATGTCCTCCGATTGGTCAAAACTCGCCCGATGAACTTAGGAAGTTAAATTGGAAGGGCGGAAAGATTAGAAAACATAGTTATCCGGATGAGGAAATCAATGTTGGTGTTGATTTTGATGGTGTAATTCACTTAAATTCAAAAGGATACCACGATGGCACAATTTATGATAGCCCAATTGAAGGGGCTTATGAGGCTCTAGAGCGCCTGTCAAAAGATTATACTGTTATTATTTATACATGTAAGGCAAAGCCAGATAGAGGCTTGATTAATGGAAAGACTGGAACTGAATTGGTCTGGGAGTGGCTTAAGAAGCATAATATGGCTCAGTTTGTTAATAAGGTAACGGCAGAGAAGCCTCGTGCTAGATTTTATATTGACGACAAGGCAATTTGTTTCAAGGACTGGGATGGTGCTTTTGAACAGATTGATTTAATGGAAAATAAAGAATAAAAAAAGGAAATTGATATGAGTAATGCAACACAAAAAATGAAGCTGTCTAATCAAGCTTTAGGTGCTGTTATGATGGCTTTGCAAGAGTCATTGTTGAACCAATTAGACATTGTTCCAATCCTCAAGAGTTTTGATCTCGCAGTGGGGGAAGAAGGGTTGATTGTAACCAATCCACCAACGGTCAGGTTTTCAGATGAAAGCGAGGTCACCGAGCAAGATCTTAAGACTATGGTAAAGTAATGCCAAGATATCGTTATCGTTGTAGTAACTGCGATGATGAAAAGGTATTGTTTCATGCCTTTGATGAGATGCCGCCTTTGAGTTGTTCCAATTGTTTGTCTGAAGATACCCTCCAAAAAGTTGTAGGCACCCTATATTTTAAGTCAAAAGAGAATACCGCCAATGGGCAGGCAGTTGGACAACTCACAAAAGAGTATATTGAAGAAAATAGAAAAATTCTAGAAGAAGAGAAGCAGAAAATTAGGAACGAGAATTATGAGCCGTCTTGAAATTATTTTATCGGCAATTTTATTGCTATCTATTGCAATAAATATTATTGTTATTGGTTATGCGCGAGTGGCTGTTACTCGTCTGCTTTCTATTTCAGAAGAATTGGGAGATCTGCAGGTTATGATTGATCTATTTGCTAAACATATCAAATCTGTTCATGAGTTGGAAATGTTCTATGGCGATGCAACTTTAGGGAGACTTATGGAGCATGCTGTTTCATTCAACGAGCAACTTGAGACGTTTGAGCACATTTATTCTTTGACCGAACAGCCTCAATTACCAAAAGAGGAAGACGAAGAAATTGACGACAACAACGAAGAAAACTAGGCGCAAGCGCAACCCAAATCACTATTTTACTAAAGTTCACGAACAAGCAATAATTGATTATGCCGCCACCAGAAGTAAAAATAAGCGCACCAGATTATATATAGAATTCATACAGCCAGCCTTTGATGAGATGGTTGATAAGATTGTTTTTACTTATAAATTTACTACGCTACCCAATTGTGATTCTTTGCGTGATGAATGTAAGGTTTGGTTGGTTACAATTTTAGATAAATATGACCCAAGCAAGGGATCTAAAGCATTTTCATATTTCTCTGTAATCACCAAGAATTGGTTTATTCACAGAGTAAAACAACAACAAAAACGAAACAGCCGTGAAGTTGATCTAGACAATGTTCCAAAGAGATACGAAGAAGAGTATCTTTCCACTACCCAATCTTATGTTTCAGAGAGGACACAACAGGAGTTTTGGTCATCTTTTTATAATGAATTGAAATCTTGGGATGAAACCCAGATGAAAGAGAATGATCAAAAAGTCTATCAAGCTATCGTGATCCTATTTGAATCAAAAGAAGACATTGAAATTTTCAACAAAAAGGCTATTTACTTATATCTACGAGAGATTACTAATCTTAACACGAAACAGATAGTGAATTCACTAAAAAAGTTTAGAAAAAGATATAGTGGGTTTCGTAATGATTGGGAGAGCGGAGATATATGAGTAAAGATCTTGATGATTTGATTGATGAGGCACTTGGTAATATTCGCGATGACCGCAAGGTTGCTCGTGAGTTTCTTAATGAAATAGCTAATCAGATTGCTGTTGATGCTGGCAATAATAAATATTTAAGTCCTGTTGCTGCTAAACATATTGAAACTATGCAGCGCTCGAATGAGCAGCTAGTGAAAATCATCGGTTTACGCCAGAAAGATAAATCACAAAGCCTTGAATTTTCTGATGATGATAAAAATAACTTATTTGATATGATTCAAGGTGGTGCAGAGGACTAATAGTGGGAGCGATAACTACAAAAAATGAGTTTCTTGAGTTTCTAACTGATTTTCCAAGCCGTCTAGAGACTTTTAAGCAAAATCGATTTCAAAAAAAGAAACGCTTCAAGGTAAAAGTACTAAGTTCGCCAAGATATTTTTCTGAAAACCCAGATAGCCCCGGTAACTATATAGAGTCCAGTGGTCGTGGCAATGTTGCTATTTTTATGGGTCGCATCTTAGATAACAAAATGGCTCATCAAATGCTTTTAAAAGAGCCTCAAGATTCTTCTATTGCTAATGACGACATGCAGCAGAACATTTTACGCTCTTTGCATATAAAAGTTGTAGCACAACTAGATGGTCAATCTTTTGATGTGAAAGAGGGGGATGTTATAGACGGAATTTTGGGACCAGGCACAAGACTTAATCAATACGATCTACAGTTTATGAACATGTCAGATATACAGATTAAAAATGAACAACCTGTTTCTACAACTACTGGTAATGCCACTTCTCTGAATATTAGATTTAGAGATGCATTGTTTGGCACAGTTGAGGACTTAGAGCCTGTACCAGATGCGACAACAGAGGCTGATGCAGCAGGCAGCGAAGCATTACCAGAGGAAACAGATATAACTGTCATTTATTGGTATGCTGGTTTGCCAGCAAATTTATATGGAAAAGCATATGTTGAAAACCAGATAAAACAATTCGTACCAGTTCCAGATGATACTCTTTTTGTAGTTGGGGAATATACAGATAGTGCTGAGTCGATGATTGATCGTGCTAATAAAATTATTGAGGAAAATAATTACAACAAGACAAGTGAAAGATTAGGTGCTTGGTCTGGTGGTGCTAGGGCATTCGCAAGACACTTGCAAGCACAGAATATTGAACAATTTGATAAAATAGAGATAGCAGATCCTGAGCCTAATTTTATTAAAGATTTTGTTTATTCTTCTAAAGTTAACATGTATTATAATTTGAATGAGTGGACGGGAGAAATATCAAGTGGTGCGATTCCTCGTGCCTATTGGGATATTTTGATTAACAATATTACGACTGGCGGAGGTTCAACTGTTTCAAGAGAGGACCTCACTCATTCGCAGATTTTAGTTGAACAACTAAAGAGAATAGTTTTATAAATGGAAATAACAACTAAAAAAGAATTTGTAGAACAGTTAGTAAATTCTCCAAACGATCTGGAGGAGTTCAAAACTAACGTCTTCCAGAACCAAACATCCTTTAAAATTAAGATT
>TARA_R110002012_G_scaffold21035_1_pt1 | contig 20067 bp, 17 predicted proteins | sample TARA_R110002012 | Tara Oceans TARA_R110002012 (sample SAMEA4396515) | marine metagenome | biome: Westerlies Biome; feature: [DCM] deep chlorophyll maximum layer (ENVO:01000326); material: water (ENVO:00002006), including particulate matter (ENVO:01000060) such as... | depth 40 m | reverse complement strand
AAATCTTTTGCTGAGCATAATAATCAAGATCACAAACCCTAAACTTGTAATCAGTCCATTATCATAGTTTAAAATTAGTCCGGAACCTACTAATAAACATAACGAGGCTAATATTAAAAGAGTAATTCTAGTCCAATTCCAAGATAAATTTTCAAAGTTTATTTTCTTCATTTTCCTGTTAATGTTTTAATTAATTTATAAGCATATAAAATTGCGATTAATGACATTATTCCGCAAATTTAATATTCCGATTTTGAATAATAACTTAGTCCGCCAATCATTCCGAATGCTGTCCACAATAGATTAGTCAAAATTTCAGTTTTATTCAATTTGTTCGTCTCTTCGTGCTGTTCTGTCATATTATTGTCACTAGTCCACCGTATAAAATGAGAGCTGTACTTCGCTGTTTTGCTTTAACGTATGGTGGTCTTGTTTGTTTAATCTAAATATACAATGAATTTTGGAGTTGTGTGCCGCTAGTTGAGTTTTCAAACTTGCCTTAGAGTGGCGCGTTTTCGCGAAAGCGTAACATTGAAAAGGCGCAAAGTGTGGCTAATTGAATCTCATCACGAAGGTGGTTTATCTTGAGATGAATAATATGTCCTTGGCGTTCATGCGCCACGGCTTTGACTATGAAGATTTCGGGAGTAAGCTAGCAATGTTTTCCGCCGACGATACAGCAAAATCTCTTATCATTTTCCTTAGTTAAAAGTGAAAATTACGGTTTTGTAGATTTCAGAAAACATGCAAAAGCTTCGAATAACATCGAAGCCAATATTGCATAACATAAACCAGTAACATTTCTTTAGATCAGTTTCTTATTGTTCGAGATATTTCTCTTATTGAACATAGATTTTAGATATTTTATTGCCATTGTATTCGGCAATATATAATTGGTTTCCATTAAGTGCTAATCCTCTTGGGCCAGATAATCCCGTTACTACATCTGTTACAGTAGTCGTAGTTGATGTAATATCAATTTTAGATATTTTATTGCCATTGTATTCGGCAATGTATAGTGTATTACCATCAAGTGCTAATCCTGAAGGGTGAGATAATCCTGTCGCCACATCTATCGATATAGGTGTGGTGGTTGAGATATCGAGTTTAATAATTTTATTAGCAGTTCTTAATGCTATATATAAATCATTGCCATTTAGTAATAATTCATCAGGTCTTACGCAGCAATCGAGTATCGTTACATTCTCAAGCGTAGGATTTGCAATTGAAATGTCGAGTTTATTAATTTCATTAACATCTGGTGCAGTAACGTATAAGTCATTTACATCAAATGCTAATCCCGAAGCTCCATTCGTTCCTGAAACTACAGGTGTTACAGTAGGTGTAGTTGCAGTGATATCCGTTTTAGAGATAAGGTTAGCCTGAGGCTGTGAGATATATAATTCGTCACCAGAGATAGCTAGTCTGAAGGTAAATAATCCTGTTAAAACATCTGTTGCGTTAGGATTAGTAGCTTCAACATTTATTTGAGATACTTTATTAGCACCAACTTCGGCAACGTATAAATCATTTCCATCAAATACTAATCCAGCAGGGTTAGATAATCCTGTCACCACATCTGTTGTTTGAGAAAATAAATCAATTGTAGTAAAACTAAAAATGCCACTTTCAGTTGAATTTCCATCGCTATCCTTAGCTATAACTTTCCAATAAAAAACTTGTGGAAATTCTAACGGGTCAATAAGTGTAAATTCAGTTTCTACTAAGTTGGATGCTATTACTGTATTTGGACTAGGATTATTATCCAATACTAAATCGTAAGTGACTGGATCATTATCTGAATCTATTGACGCATTCCATGTCAATGTAGGTTTTAGAGCTACATTTATTGCTTCATTACTTACCGTTAAAAGTGAGAACGAGTTTGGAGCACTATTAACTGGAGTTATTGTCATTTCCTCATTACTAGACTCGTCACTTCCACAACCGAAAATTGTTAAAATTGCAGCAATTACTAATAGAAGGTTTAGATTTTTTTTCATTTATTTAAATGTTTTACAACAGGCACTGTATAATGAGAGTGCGACTTCTGATAAGTATCGAGAATACTGCTATGCTTTATATACTTTTTTATTTTGTCTAAATATACAATGAACTTTGGAGTTGGGACTTTGTAATTAGACAATTAATTTTCAATCAAACAAAAACGCTCTGTGTTTTTTATAATATTGTAGATAGGTTATTTTACTTACATTTTTATGACTAGAAATAATTCTTATTATCATCAGCATATTTACGATATAAATCTCGCATAAATCCATCTGGATAATTGGAAAAAGCACTGTCAAATTCCATCATTTTTTCTTCACTAACTTCATTAGAAGTTTTGAAAAACCAAGTATTATCTTTGGGTATTAAATCTATAGCTTGATTAATTATTTTGGCAGACTCAGTTGCGCCAATTTCATTTAAAGATATTACTACTTGCTCTTTGTGTTCAGGAAACCATTCTTGTAGAAAACTTAATATACTATCTGCTTGTCCCGCATTTTCTAAGTGCATACAAAGAAATAAAGTCAGTTGTTTTTGGTTTAGTGAATTAGGGTCTTTATTATATTTCTTTACTAGAATTTCATGTAATGCGATGGAGAAGTCAGAATTATCACGCAATGAAAACAGACCTTTAATATCTTCATTACTCACAATCTTATTTCTTTTTTCCAATTGTTGCTTTATTGCATCTGTCATCCACGAAAGTCCATTAAATGAGTTTTTTTCCATAATTGAGAGTTTTTGTAGGCTTACTTGTAACAGACCACTGCATAGAGCGATTATAACTCCCGATAGCTATCGGGATTGTTGATTTGCCTTAATTTATGGTGCTGTTTGTTTGATCTAAATATACAATGAATTTTGGAGTTGTGTGGGGCGCGCGTAGCGGTTTTAAAGTTATCTTAGAGTGGTGCGCTTTCGCGAAAGCGTAACATTGAAAAGGCGCAAAGTGTGGCTAATTGAGACTCATCACAAATGTGGCTTATCTTGAGATGAAAAACATGTCCTTTGGTAATCGTTCGTCGCGTTTATAAATAAGAATAGTTGCGGGTTTGTATGCGAGCATTTTTCATTAAAAATAAAATAGCAGACGAGAAATAAACTTTAAGTTTAGCTCTCAACTGCTATTTTTAATTTATTAGGTTATGCGTTGTATTCTATTATCTCAAAATATATTCATACATGTAATCCATACCTAGTTTAGTCTCATAATCTTTTAATAAATGGTATTTACGTTGCCATTTTATGTATTCGTAATAATGCCATGATATTTTAGGAAGTTTAATACAACGTTCTTTTCTAAAAAGACGAATACATTTACGGACCATGCTGATTTTTGGTGCGTGAAATCCCCATTTTTCATTTCTTATTAACTCTTGGTTTAAACCTGAAAAATCACGATTTAATAAGCCAGTTGAATATAATGCTGGATTAAAAACAATACCTGTTTCTTCATTGTTTATAATAGGTCCTTCTGATCCTGAGCCTTTTGTTTTCAAATAAGAATAATGAGAATACCTATTTACTAAATCTACATTGTCATAATGGTCTCCGGAGGTTTGTAAAACTGTATGGTGATTTTGTACATGGTTATTTGTAGGGTCTATTATACTAGCAACACTATTTCCTTGCAACATCCCGGTAGGTGATAGATAGGGAGTGTTGTAGTAATTTCTAGTTCCTATATTAGAATGCTGACCTTGTTTACTTGCATGAATAACGCCGTCTTTTTTATTGTCTCGGTGTCCTTTATCAACTAATTTACCTCTGTTTTTTACTCTAAAGCGTGAGAAATCATTTCTACTATTTGCTTGACTTACTGGAGAAAGAACTCCATCATCATATCCTTTTATTAAATAGTTGCCAGCTTTTGTCATCATTGGATTAGCTACTGTACTACTATGAGGGTTTCCTATTGTTGAACCAGTCATTGTTAATGTAGGAATTGTGCTTGCCATATAAGGTCTCCATAGATTTGCAGAAACTGATGGTGTTAAATCAGTTAAAATTGTTCCATGTGGATCTAATTGTCTAAGATGGGCAATATCTACATGATTACTTAATTGGACTTGATTCAATGTAAAATATTGAGTAGCAAATTGCAGTAAAAGCGTATTGTTTGTGACTTTTGCAAGTACATTTTTTCCAATTTCGGCAAGCCTACTTCCTCCATAAGCAGCATCAAAACCTATTTGGGCATCAATTTTATCTGTAATAAATCTAACATCTCCATAGTAGTCTCTAAACCTTTGATTTGTGTGAGATTGCTCTGCAATACCAAACATGGTACTGGCTACCAGACCACCTGTGGAATGTGTTATAACTACAATACCATTACTTCCAAAACACTCGCCAGTACTTACAGCGTTTTTAGATCGTTGTAAATTGGGGTTAATACCTTCCATTGCCTCTTTAATTTGTGTAAGCACAGCATGAATTGATACATCAAGTCTTTGATTGGCAGAATAAGTGGCAATTAGGTATGAATTACTGGGTGACGTTAAACTTCCTAAACCTCTTTTAATGTGATTTTCCCAATACCCTGCATGACCATCTTTACCTTTCATTGCTTCATTATAATATTCTCCGTCTTGAGAAGATCCTGTAGCGTAGTTTCCTCCATCTTTATAGAAAGCATTTTTATTCTCTGGCCATTTTCCTTGAAATGTTGGAGTTGATTTTAAATTACCTAATATCGCTTGTAATTGAAGTCCATGAATATAAATAATATCTCTTCCTCCAAAAGGTTTACTATTATCTAAAACACGATCTTTTTTTGAACATTTTCCATCTTTTTCATTTTGTTGGATAGGAGTTATTGTACTCAAAGGAACAAACATTTTTGGTGCTGATTTTTCCAATTCCTTAGCTATAGTTTCTAATTCTTCATTTGCTTCTTCAATTTCTTGTTCTTCTTGCAGATTTAGCACTACTTGATCATCCTCAGAATCTTGTCCTCCTATTGATTGACATTCATCATCTGCAATGTTTGCATACCAGTCTGCGTTAGAAGTATCTTGGTCTGGATATAGGTCTTGAACAGAACCTGCCCAGTACTCATTATTAGTTACAGTGATAGAATCATCTCCTTGAGGATTATCTATTCCAAAAGTCAAATTATTTTGATCACAAGCAGATTCAACTTCATCTAGACAAACCCTGTCTAGCAATAAATTTATTGTTGCTTTTCTATTTTCTGGAATAAAAATCAATGCAATACTTTCAAAGTCCTTATGAGCTTCCCATGCAGATAGTGTTACTTTACTCCAATCATTCTTATATGGTATTGTACCACTTACAGTCATTATTGCAATATCAGAAGTAGGTGTTAGACTATTGAGAGTGCCATTAAAGGCAATCGCTTTTATTTTAAACTTCGACTTTTCATTTTTTTGATTCAATGAAAATTTTAGTTGGTAACTTTTATCCTTACGAAGAGGGGTTTGTAATTTTTGATAAATTATAGTATTTGGGTTTAAAATTGACCCCGAGCCCATATCATCATTCCCATTAGAAACTGTATTGGTGTTAGTGTTTGTTGTAAATGAGGTATTTGTTGTTTTCCAGTAGGATTTATCTTTAAATGAAGGATTACCTATAAACTTTGTGTTACAGGCATGTGGATCTTCATCACTTATAATCGTTCCTTTCTCGAAATAATAAAATACATTCCAATTCATATCATCCTCAATAGGTGTTTCTCCTTTAAGTTCAATATTCCAAGCGTATGCATTATTTAGTTCAAGAGATAGATTACTGAAATTTTTGGTTGTAGTGTTATTTAAGTTAGATTCAATCTCCTCTTGTAGGATGATATTATCCTCTGCAATCCAATTAGGATCGTCACTTAATTTAACCAGAGTAAGAATAACTGTTTTAGTTCCTCCTAGTTTACTTCCTGTCATAAGTGAATATTTATAAGTAGGAGAGGAGGTGTAAATGACTTCCTCAGCGCTTGGCGAAATCATGTTTTTCTCAATCAAACGCTTAGCCATTTCTAGAACAGCAGGTTTTGCTTGCAAGTTTCTTAAAGTGTCAGCCCTTACTATTTGAGGGTTTTTTTGAAGTACGGCTTTATTTAAAATTGCTTTCTTCTTTAAGGGCTTGACCTGAGAAAATGAAGAAGAACAGATAAAAAAGGTTAGAAATACTATTAGAAATTTTTTCATAATACGTTGTTTTCACAATGTTAGATAGAATTAACTTCTGGTAAATTCGTTTTTCACTACTTTTCAAAAGGTGTTATACCCCTTTTTTATTTCCAGTGGTAGTTTTTGCTTCATAATATGAGAAATGTCATTAGAGTAGTGGTTGAGTCATAAGATAAAAACGGTAAGGTGTTATCTATAATATACAACTGCATAAAGCGATTACAACTCTCGATGGACATCGGGATTGCTGGTTTGCTTTGTATTACTGTCTTGTTTATTTGATCTAAATATACAATGAATTTTGAAGTCGTGGGCCGTCCGTTCTACAGTCATATTGCTTATAATGAACTTACTGAGAGTATATGAATTGATGCTTTACGAAAAGCTCTAGTAAATCTCGTTCTGTACTCAGAAAAAGAAGATGAAGTACAAATGTATTCCTTAATACGTCTTACAAACAGAGCAATTAGGTTCGCCAATTAATTTGCCAGATTTATTGAATTCATATTTACAACATTCACTGAATTTTGTTTTTAAAATTTCCTTAGCTCTTTTGATTCTTACTTTAACATTAGCAAGACTAATTCCTAGTTCTTCTGCTACCTTAAGTTGCTTTAGTCCTTTGATGTAAATCAATTCAATTACTTGCTTGTAAATTTTAGGTAAGTCATTTATAAATGTATCGAAGCAGCATACATGATCGTAGATTTGAGTCGGGATTTCCTTGTTAATTTCCAATTTCTCAACATAAATTGACTCGCTATTATAGTGGTTATTTATCTCGTTACGAGCGATCTGAAAAACCCAAGCCTTTACTTTGTCTTGATTTTTAAGCTGGGATAGATTTTTGTGAATTTTTAAAAAAGTATTTTGAAAAATATCATTTGTAGCGTCCTTATCCTTTACTTTTTTGAGAATAAAAAAGTATAGTTCGTCATTAAACGTATTCCAAATATTTTGAGTTTCCATAAATAAAAATATATAAAGGTTAGTCCTAAAACTAACCTTTAATAAAACTTAACAGCATGTACAATTGTTACATTCACATTTTAGACAAGTGCAATTACTTCTAGAGCAATCACCACAATTACATTTAGTACAGCTACAATTAGTGCATTTACATTTATTCATAATATTCACATTTTAAAGTTCATTAAGGAGACCAGTAAATATTAAAAAGGATACATTTTTTTACGTTAATTTTATTTACGTATTCGTAAACGTTGTTAAAATGCACAGAATTTTCGGTTTAGCACAAACGCCCTATGTTTTTTATACCTTGTTAGCATACGTGTTTTTACCAATCTCGCCACTCACTTGCTATTCCATCTTCGTAATTTTGTGTATCAATGCCAATAGAATCAGCAATATTGTCAAATATATCGCAAAGTTCTTCTCTTTCTCCTGTTTCAATAAAGCAGCCGTCCAAACTATCATTAAGTTTATTAAATTCTAAAACACTTAATCTGATAAGTTCAATTTTATCAACTTCTTTTAAATCTTTATTTATTTCAAGTTTGCAAATTAAATTTGAAATTATTTTTTCAGCTTTTTTGCAGTTTTTTGGGTTGTATTGTTCAAGACCATCTTTAAATTTTTCTTTCCAATCTTTTATTGATAAATGTTTGAGTATATACTCTAATTCAGATATTTTTTCCTCTTGATATTGTTCTATATCTACCATTTTACTTAAATAGTCATCTAATCTTTTCCATTTTTTTAATTGCTCTAATTTACCCATACTCTCTAATTTTTCAATTAATGGATAGTAATCATCTTTTTTGACTCCAACTTCTAATGGTTTTATATACAGGTTTTTAATTTTTTTTAATGAAGATAAAAATTGTAAAGTATCTAATTCATTCACTTCCGATATCATTAAATCAGTAATATTTGGTAATTCACTTAAAGACGAAGCATCTTTAAGTTTTTTACAGTTTTTTAGAAATAAAAGTTTTAAACTATTATTGGATTTATCAATTCCATTTAGAGATGTTAATTCAGGACATTTTTCTAATTTTAATTCCTCTAATTTTTTTAATTCAGATAATCCATTAAGATTTTCGCAAGAAACAGAATAGATTTCAAGTGTTTTTAAGTCTAAACAGTTGGAGAATTCAGAAAAGTCCTTTTTTCTATAATCCCGCATATATGCGTGTTTAAGCTTTGTAAGTTTCTCGAAATTCAGATATTTTTTCGGACCAATACCATTTAGAAATATTAAATTAGGGAAGTTCGAAAAGTCAAAAACTTTATTGTTGTCCTCAGAAATTCTCAGGTGAGTTAATTGGTGGTAATTCATTAAAGGACTTAAATCGTCAATCTCAAATTGAATGTAAATTCCTTTAACATTTTTTAATCTTATATCATTTAGAAACTCTAGAGTATAAGTTTGTAAATGAATATGTTCAATTTTAAGTTTTTCAGTAGCTCTTATGCATTGCTCAATGTTATGTGGTTCAAACCAAATAGTATCAGTTTTTTGCTCATACTTTTTGTCATTTAAGGTTAGTTTTTCAATTCGAACATTGTCAAAATTGTCTTTTTCGAAAAATGATTTGGCTCTATTAAATATGTTCATTGTCTTTGTTCAAATGTATGCCCACAGCCCACTTCATAAAGCGATTACAACTCCCGATAGCTATAGGGATTGTTAGTTTACTTTACCTTATGGTCTTGTTTGTTTGATCTAAATATACAATGAATTTTATAGTAGTGCGCCCCTCGTAGCATATTCAAAGTTGTCTTGGAGTCGTGCGCTTTCGCGAAAGCGTAATGAGTATGAATAAAGATAAAAAACAGCAATCTTAACAGTGTCAATAAGTTCTTTATACACGCCTTTACCATCATAAGATCAGGAAGACATTATGATGAAAACTATAGGATTAAAATCAGCTTAAAAAACATGTGCTGAACGAAGCCGAAGTAGGCTTGTTCTCTAACTGCATTCTTTGACAGCAACAGTGCCTAATTCCACCATACTGTAATCCCGTCAAATTTTGCTGTTTTCGGAATTTTTGATCTATCAATTCCTTTTTCATTCCACCAACCATCTTGAAGTTCTGTTTTTTTAATGCTGAACCAAGCATTGATATGTTCAACATCTAAAACAATGTGTTCCATATCAGGTGAAATATTATTGGTTACATAATGTTTTTGTAAATCTCCAAAAGTTGAATTCAAACCAATTTTTTTAGTCGTTTTGAACCTTTTATCTAAAATCGAAATTCGGTTGATTTTTGAGTTTGTATTCCCGTTTTGTTTTGGCGTTAAAATCAATATTATTTTTCCGTTCGAGTCATAAATTTCATAATCGTCATAAGTATCGTCTGCAAATTCTCCGTATCCAGTCTTTTTCTTAATCTGTTCTTTTGGGATCGTATTATAAACATCAGAAATAGTCATCCCTTTTGAGAAAATTCCAACTCGGTTTTCAGAAATGTGAAAATTATCAAAAGTATAACTACTTGGTTTTTTAACCGGCTCTTTTTTATATGCAGCTTCTAAATTAGTTTTCTCAACTTCTTTCTGTTTGGATAGTGTAATCTCTTTTGAATCTGAGTTTTGTTCTTGTTTTGTCAATTCCAATTCTCTTTGTAAAAGGTTATTTTCTTTTTTGAGCAGTTCTTTATCTTTTTTTGATATCGTATTACAACTAATTAATAATAAAATAAAAGTCCCTCCTAAAATTCTCTTCATAGTTTTGTTTTTGAATTGTCGCAAATAGCCCACTATATGAAGCGATTACAATACCCGATAGCTATCGGGATTGCTAGTTTCCTTTAGTTTGGGGTCTGGTTTGTTTGGACTAAATATACAATGAATTTTAGAGTAGTGCGCCGCTCGTACCATATTCAAAATTGTCTTGGAGTCGTGCGCTTTCGCGAAAGCGTAATATTAAAAACCACAAAGTGTTAGTTACTTGGATCTCATCACAAACGTGTTGCATCATTTATGAAGAGATGTTATTGGGAGGAAGCTGCAAGGAGCTTTAAATCCTTGATGTCTCAAGGACTTTAGAGGTGATTCTGATTTTCTAGTGGAGCTATACGTGGCCGAGAATTTACAAGGATGCAACCATCTTGAAAGTCTTCTTATCTTGAGACTGAAAAAGTAGGTTTTTAAATAAAAGTAGGTTTTAGTTACATGATCTATCCTCTCTAAAGGGTTACATTATTCATCCCGAAATAGCTCTTAAAAAGTACATAGGTTCTCTTGTTAAATAAAAAAATTATCCCTGTTTTCGGGGGTGAATGCAAGTAAAGCAATTCCTACATTTGCGCATGCTTTTTAAGCCTCGATATTTTATCTGTTTTCTCCTTGTATGTTATACTGCCACTGGTATGGCACAGATAACAGTACCCACTATTGAGAGTGAAGAAGAAAAAGTAGATGAGCTTTTTTATTACTTCAATAATGGTCTTGAAGAAAAAGCATACCAAGAAGCCCATCATTCATTAAGAATCTTTAAATCTACTAAAGCGATAACAAACACCAATTTATTACTGGCGTATTACCACAATAAATACGTCGCAGTAGATTCTTCTATTTATTATACAAACAGAGCACTTAGAAGTAAAAAGAGCCCTGAAGATTCATTAGGAGTGCGATTGACCATATTGTCATATCAATTACTTGCATTAAATAATAATAAGAAAGGCTTATTTCAAGAAAGTAAAAAGTGGTATATAAAAGGAGCAGAACTAAGCGAGAAGCATAATGAAACAAACTTGTACTATACGCATTTACACGGGCTGGCAAGTACATATGTAACACTAGGTAAAACAGAAGAGGCTTTAGCTCTTTTTGATAAATGTATAACGTATTCTAGTGACGAAGAAATCATACTAGGCAGTTATATAAATCTAGGTTCTATCTATTCATCACTATCTAAATATGAAAAGTCTAATGCTTATTTACAGAAAGCAAGAGATATTTGTGAGAAGGACACCTATAGAAATCATGCCTTAGTTAATGTTATTATTAATATAGGAGATAATTATTTTGATAGAGGAGAAACAGACAAAGCGCTTACCGCTTACTATGAAGCAAAAAAGATTAGTAATGAGAGTAGGTACTATGATCTAGAACTCATTCTTCTTGGTAAAATAGGAAACATATTATATAATGATAAACAAGATAGTGAGGCGTTATTAATTTTTTCTAATACGTTAGTTAAAGCTATCAATCTTGGGAACCTAGATATTGAGATGAATAGTCATCACATGTTAGAAAAGCTCTCTGTAAGAAAGGGGGATTATCGCAGTGCTTATAATCATGGAGCACACTATGCTAAGATAAAAGATTCCATAAGAAATTCTCAAGCAGAAAAAGAAATCAATAGTTTAGAAGTTAAATTTAAAACTCTAGAGAAAGAAAAAACAATCAAATTATTACAAATAGAAAATCTCAATAAGAGTTTAAATATAAAGAACAAAGATGCAGATATAGAGAAGTATAAACTTCAAAAAGCTATAATTGCCAAACAGAATGAAAATCAAGTATTACAATTACAAAATGGTGTTGAAAAACGCAAAAATGAAATAGCATTACTTAAAGAAAAAGAAGCCTTAAAGGCTTTAGAGCTAGATAGAGAAAAGACCATTAAATACATTGTTCTTGTGGCATTCTTTATTTTATTAATCCCAATAGTTGGACTGTTAATCATCTATTATCAAAAATTGCGAGCGCAAGCTTTGCTTAATATCAAAGAGAAAGAGATTAATGAACAACAAGTAGCTTCATTAAAAAAAGATCAAGAATTAAAATTAATTAAAGCATCCATTAGAGGTCAAGATCAAGAGCGTAAAAAGATAGCTCAAGAAATGCACGATAGCGTTGGCGGTAATTTGGCAGCCATAAAACTACAGTTTAGTCAGCTTTCTAATCATCCGGATAAACTAAAATTAATATATAGCCAGCTAGACGACACTTATGAACAAGTAAGGAGTATCTCACACAATTTGCTACCTAAAAAGATTAGAGAAAATGAGTTTGTTTTCTTAATCAAAGAGTACATACATACTGTAAAAGAAGCTAGTGAGATAAGTATCAATGTGTCTTTTTACGACGAAGAAAAGATTAATAATCTACATAAGATTTTACAAAACGAATTGTTTTCCATCTTTCAAGAACTAACAACAAATACGCTTAAGTATGCCAAGGCAAGTACCATCGATATACAGTTAGACCTCTTAAACGATAGTCTCTTTTTTGTGTATGAAGATGATGGTGTAGGGTTTGATGTATCAATCACCACATCAGGTATAGGCTTAAATAATATAAAGAATAGAATCGAAACGTATAACGGCATATTGCATATAGATTCTAAACATAACAGAGGTACTAATATTCATATTGAAATACCATTAAAAGCATAAACCTATGAAGCACAACCTTATTATAGCAGATGATCATAAAATGTTTTTAGATGGTTTATTGAGTATTCTCAATACAGAAAGTAACTACAATATTCTATTTACAGCAAAGCATGGTGGTCATGTTCAAAAATTTATTTCGGTAAACCCTAATGAAAAGATTGATCTTGTAATTACAGACGTGACGATGCCAGAAATAGATGGTATTGCACTAAATAAATGGATTAAGAAAACAGATCCAAATATCAAAACACTAGTGGTAAGTATGCACAACTCACCACAAATCATTGATGACCTTATTGAAAGTAATGTGGATGGTTATCTTCAAAAAAATGCACAAAAAGAAGAATTCTTAAAAGCCATAGAAGCTATATTGGGAGGAGAAAAGTATTTCTCTAAAGAAATTAAAGACATCTATCTCAAAAACAAATTTGAAAAGAATAAAGAAAAGGAGATTAAACTAACAAAAAGAGAAGTAGAAGTAATCTCGCTTATTGCCGAAGAATTTACCACCCAGGAGATTGCAGATAAGTTGTTTTTGAGCAAGCATACTATAGAAAGTTATAGAAAGAACCTGATTATTAAACTCAATGTTAGAAATCTCGCAGGCCTTACTAAATATGCCATAAAAAAAGGATATGTCTCGTCATAGTACATCTTAGATCGTATCCATTATATTCAAGAGCCCTATTTTATAATGGGGCTCTTTTTTTTTGCTTGTTTCTCACAAGTAGGTTTTTCTGCTTTCCTAATAAATAGCTTTCCTCTCGTTTTATTTAATGGTTATCTATTAAAAATAATAATGCAACAGCAATTCATAAGTTTCTGATTATTAGCGATTATATTTTTAAATACCCTGTTTACAGGGTATTCGTTTTCACTAAATACGGGGTTAAAATGGGGAGACTTCAGCTATAAATTTGCACAAGAGAATGGGAAACAGCTTAGAAGTATAACCAAACAACAAAAAATGTTTCCGCTCTTAAAACAACTAAATTTTAATTAATAAAAACAAAATTATGGCTTTCGGAATCACCCTTATTTTATTAAGCATTATCGCAGTACCCTCTTTGATATTATCAAAAAAACCTAACGCACAAGAGCTGTTAGAAAAAATAGAACCTTACCAAGGTTGGATAGGGCTCATTTTATGTTTTTACGGTGTATGGGGTATTATCTCTTCCATTTTAAACTTAGGTTGGATTACAGCATTCCCTATCTGGTGGGTAACATTATTAGCAGGAAGTATCATACAATCTGTCTTAGGGTTTATGCTAGGATTTAGCCTGATCAATAAGTATGTATTATCAAAAAGCGATGCTGCTAGAGAAGAAGCAATGGTGCTTAGAGACAAGCTAGCTCCTATACAAGGTAAACTAGGTGTCGTAGGTCTCTTTGTAGGTGGCTGGATGATTGTCGCTTCTATTTTATTCTTCTAAAAAAAATATTAAACAATATAATTATGAAAAGAATCATTTTTTTAATGGTAGTGCTATTCGCTTTGCCATCAATAGCTCAAGAACACGTAAATACTATTACCGTAACAGGTGAAACTGAAAAAGTCGTAGAAGAAAGCGGTTATACAATTTTAGTCGCTTTACAACAAATACTCGTCTTTGAAGGACAAGGAGAGGTAGAAGTATCATCTGTAGAGAATGTAAAAAAGAATTACATAGATAAGTTAAACGAGGTCGGTATTGATTTTAACCAGTTTTATAGAAACACTTATTACGAGTTTGCGGCATCTTATTCAGCAACTAGAGAGACTCAATATTATTACTTTCAAACACCTAATAAGGAAGATGTGAGAAAGATTTTAAACGTAAAATTAGCTGGAATCTCTATTGCAGATACGGTGATTAATGGGGGTAAATTAACAAACGAAGAGTTAGCTAGTCTCACAAAAAAAGCGATAGATGATGCAAGAGAAAAAGCAATCATTGTTGCTAAAAAAATGAATAAAACTATTGGAGAGATTACGGCCATTGTAGATAATAATACAGATGAACAGTACGTACAAAATTATGGTACATCTACACTCCAAAGTCACGCTGTCACAGTTTCTTTTGAATTAAAATAACGAATGTCTAAATATAAATAACCATAATAAAAATGAAAAACATGAAAATTAAATTAGTTGCATTATCAGTATTTACCTTCTGTTGTGTCTTTAACGCAGAAGCACAAAAGTTGAAAAAATTTGGAAGCTCAATCGAGAAGAAAATGGGTCCAAAAACATTTAAAGTACCGTATACTGATGTAATATCTTATTTAGGATATGCTTCTGCAGGTAATGAAGATGCAATAGTAGAGGGTAAAAAGTTTCACTATATCTATATATGGGTTCCTGCTGTAGCTCCAGAACTTGGTGTGAGAATGCTTTCTCCTGTTGCAAAAACAAAAGTAAAAGGAGCTATAAGTTCAGAAGCTTATACAGAAAATGCATCTTCTAGTGATTACTTTGATACCTACATTACTCTAGAGCGTTCTACTATTTTCAAAAAAGAAGATATATCTGTAGAGGCGGCAAATAGTGCTACCTGGACAAGACTTGCAAGTAATGATGATAGTAGTGAAATGCCTAAACAACCTAGTGGAAGCAGCTACAATTCTTTATTAAGATATAAAAGTGAGATAGGAAGTCCTACAAAAGCATTAACAGTCGGTTTATATCGTATTGGTTTTACAACCTATAAGACAGGCGAAGTAAAAGGAACATTCTTAGCACAGGTTGCTGCTCCAGTAAAACTACCTGGTGTTGTGATGGCAAAGACTATAGAAGATCTTAAAAAAGAATTATAAAAAGTAAATAGACATTCATAGTTTGATTTGACACCTCCTTATGTACATAGGGAGGTGTTTTTTGTACTAGCTATTTGTTTTTCCAAACAAGATTAGTGCTTTAATACTTAGGGTAAAAAAAGAAAAAGTACGATTTTCTCAAATCGGTTTTTACAATTATTGTTTGTGTAACTATACTGGTTGCGGTTCAAAAAGAACAGTTCTTTCTTTATTCTTCTTGTAATTGTTCTTTGGAGAAATCTCTCCGTTTGCAGTAGCACCGTAGTTCTTACTATCTGGGTTTAAAACATACGCTAGTTGATATGCAATCATTTTTTCAAAAGGAATAAGAAAGTTCTTTGTCTCGCATTGTTCTAAGTCACCTTCATTAAGTAAATTTAATACCGTATAAACAGACTCAATAGTACTTAAGCAAAGAGATTGTGGCTGTTGCTTGATAATAAATTTTGATTTGATTTTATTATCAAAACTCACCCTTTTTAGTTTTTGCAAGTTCGTACTTAGCTTAAGCATTTTACGAGCACAAGGCCAGGTGCCATCAAGAATGAAGATATTGGGATGATTACCCATAAAAGCATTCATTTCAGAACTTTTTCTTACAGATAGGTTAAAGGTTTCTTTTCCAGGATATAGTAAGAAAGAATTATTTACTTCATTAGCCAGTAGTTCATTTACACGTTTATTAGTCGTAAAATCGACACCAACTATGATTTCTGAGTTTTCAAGTTGAAGCTGAGTCATATGCCCCGTTCCATTTTTTTGTTTCCTATACTCCTTAGGATGCATAAGAATAATAAAACGCGTCTTAGTTTGTAAAGGACTAATGCTTTCACAAATACAGGTACTTGAAGACCTCATGCATTTGTAACATTTGATCCTTGGATTCTTTATATCTATTAGCAAACTATTGTTTTTCTAATTACTTTCATATTGTGGATTCGCCTAATTTGAAAATGCGGTAAATTCTTAAAGACCTAAGAGCTTATGTGGATTTGCTCGTATAGTCATGTTTGTCATTTGGCTAAATATACAATGAATTTGAGAGTTGTGGGAGGTATATATCTCTTTCCAAGTGCGCTTTCGCGAAAATGTACTGATATGAGTAAAAACTAGCCATAATTCAAGTGTTTTTAAACTCTTAAAACAAGCCTTTGCTGTTGCAAAATCTGGAAGACCTTATAATGAGAATTATAGATCAAAATTAGTTTAAAAGCATGTACTGAGCGCAGCCGATGTAGGCTCGTTTTTTAACTCAGTTCTTTGCTGTGTGCAGTTATTTTTTAATTCCAATGTTATTAGGGTCTTCTGATTCAAGCGTCATACTCTCTTTTAATTCCAAAACTTTGTCAGTATAGTTGAAATTTGGTTTAATCGGTAAAAGCCCATTGTGAATTAGAGGTGATTCGAATTCAAGCTCAAATCCGTTTCTCCAAGCAATTTTTGCGTATCCCATAGCAGGCTGAGAGATTAGGTCTTTATAGAAAGCTGATTCTCTATTTCTTTTCTTATGCTCTTTTGTAGACAAAGTATTAATTGACTTAAATATCACGTCTTTATCTTTATTTAGAATTCCATTAAAAAAATCAAAATCAATTTTTAAAACAGCATATTTTTTCATTTTCAGTAAAACGCTTTCCATTGTTTTTAGGTTAGCACTCAATCCTTCATAATCTTGGTTCATTGATTTTATTATCGTGTCAATATAAATATGACTCTTACCCGCTTTTACAATCTCTTTATAGGATTTATTTTTTAAAGGTCCACTTCTTATGGTATAATCAATTTTTGAAAAAGAATTAATTATTTTATTGTTATCAGATAAGACAGCATAAAGAGGGCTATTTCGTTTATAACCAAATATATCTTTATTAAAAGCACATTCTTCCAAATCTATTTTTGCGCAATTTGAAAAGGCTTCTTTGCTTTCTGCTACATTGTTCTCAACTAAATATTTATACCAAGCTTCTGCCTCAAATGCTTGCCATATCATATTCAACCCATTCTTGAAAATGAATTCCTTGCTATTGTACCTTTGTAGTCTTTCTTGACCTCTTATGTATGATTCTTTTAATTCTATCAAGGTTTTGTCTTAATTGGTTACAACAGGCCGCTGTATAAAGCGAATGCGGCTCCCCATAGCTAGTGGGATATTTGTTTGTATATTAGTTGATTGACTAAATATACAATGAATTTTGAAGTTGTATGGGACGCATAGCGCTTTCAAACTTGTTTTTTAGAAGTACGCTTTCGCGAAAGCGTAATAAGTATTAGAGGAGAGGAGAACTAGCACTTTTAACAGTAGCAAACAAACTCTCAAAACAAGCTTTTACTATCATCAAATCAAGAAGAGACTATGACGTCAATTGCAGATCAATATTAGCTTATAATCATTTACTAAGCGTAGCCTAAGAAGCCTTTTTTAACTCAGTTCTGTGGTAGCATTTGTTATTTTTCTACCCATATTGTCTTTTCCATTAAATAATCAAATGTAATTGTACTACTAACCATTAATTCAGGGTTTATCAATCCATTCTCCATACTATTAATTCGTATTTTCAAATAATCGGCAACAGTCAAAGAATCTTTATAAAATGACTTTTGCACACTATAATTTCCGCTATCATTTTTTATGGTATGATGTATTGTAGATTCGGCATATCTTCCTCCAGAATGTGCGTTCGGATTATCTTTTTTATGCACACCTTTCCATATTTCCATATCACCCGTTAGGTTATTATTTTCCCATTCAAATGTATAGTCCTTGTCCAGTGAGAAATTTGTGGGGAAATTAAATTTAGACGTTATTTTACTAGGTTTTATAAAAGCTATAGGATGTTTGGTACTGTCAGGTAATATTATTTCAAAATAATAAGACTCTCTTCGCTCTAATTCATCAGTTCTATATACAGGATATTTATCATAATAATTTCCTGTTCTTACAAATAGCTCTAATGGTTTTCCATTTAATTGAATTTGAATGTTATCGTTAATAATACTTTTCTCACCATTAGTCAAAAAGGCGTTAATCTTATTCAACGAATTTTGATTTGTGCCATCTTCAATAATTATTTCAACTTGTAGATTTGAAATGTTATTCGCCTCTTTTTCAGAAAGTGTAGTTGTGTTACAGCTTTGGAAAATCAATAATATGAATATTATATGGTAGTATTTCATTCTAATTAATGCTGGCAGACCATTACATAAAGTGAGCACGGCTCCCGATAGCTATCGAGATTGCTGATTTGCTTTAGTATGGGGTCTTGTTTGTTTTCAATATACAATGAATTTTGGAGTTGTGTAGGGCACATAGCGCCTTCAAAGTCGCTTTTTAGAAGTACGCTTTCGCGAAAGCGTAATGAGTCTAGGAAAGAGGAGAACTAGTACTCCTAACCGAGGCAAATATGTTCTTAAATCAAGCTTTTGCCATCATAAAAATAGGAAAATCCTACGATGAAAAAGTTAGCTTAAAAGCTTGTGCTGAGCATAGCCGAAGTAGGCTTTTTTTTACTCAGTTCGTTGTTGTGTACAGTAATTTTTCAAATCATCCAGATTTCATATTCGACTATGACTGTCCAGATTCCGTAAACTTTTTTTAGAAAATACTTCTTTCCATAGGCGCTTCCAGTAAACTTCAAATAGGATACAGAAACAACACAATTTTCGTAATTATTATCAAATATAGGTTCGCTTATTGAAATAACTTTTTGTCTTTTTTTTGTCCTTTTGAATAGTTGTTCAGCGTCATTTTTAGTCAAACATTTTTTACGTTTAATGAAATCCTCGCCGTAATTCAATTCGTTTAACAATTCCGCATTCCAAACCCCAATGCTACTTTTTGATTCATTTAGTTCAATTTCATTTAAGACGTTTTCGGGCACATTCAGTCCAGTTCCTACTTTAAAATCTTTTACGTCGAAATAAGTTTTTGATTTTTCACATTGGATATACATTCCTCGTCCACCTTTTCCAATTTCGTGATCAATGATTTTTTTAAACACATCAGATTCCGAGTTATTTTGTGAATAGCTCAAGGTCGAAATTAATAACAATATTATATATAAAGTTCGTTTCACCATATTGTATACAACAGCCCACTGCATAAAGCGAGTATAACTCCCTTTAGCTACAGGGATTGTTGATTTGCCTTAGTATGTGGTTTTGTTTGTTTGATCTAAATATACAATGAATTTTGGAGTTTGGCCTCGCGAGTAGCGCTTTCAAATCCCGATGTACTTCGGGACGCTTTATGCTGTAGTTCTTGCATCCGACGAGTGAGGTACGAACGAGAGGAATGCACAGGCGCAATCACGTTCCGAGCTCTCTATAATTTTGATGTATGCCCTAGACATTTTTGAGCCCTGCCTCCGACGACCATAGCGAGAGGAAGGCATCAAAGAACCGCTTAGTCAGCACATAACGAATAATCAATAAAAAGACACCAAGAGCTTTAAAATCCTAGCGGATTTACTCCTGATTCGATTCATATTCAAATCTTTGATATTTTAACGACTTTTAAAGTGTTCTTATTTTGAAGCGGAGCCATACGACGGCGGGAATTTACAAGTATGCTACTGCCTTGGATATGGCTTATCCTGAGATGAAAAACATGTCCTTTGGCAATCAGCCGTCCACGTGTTTGGCTATGAGTAGTTGCGTGTTTTAGCACTAAACTTTGCAAGTACACACCAAGCTGAAAATCCGCGAGGATTTTCAGAAGTAGGCGA
>TARA_R110002012_G_scaffold171579_1_pt1 | contig 20099 bp, 19 predicted proteins | sample TARA_R110002012 | Tara Oceans TARA_R110002012 (sample SAMEA4396515) | marine metagenome | biome: Westerlies Biome; feature: [DCM] deep chlorophyll maximum layer (ENVO:01000326); material: water (ENVO:00002006), including particulate matter (ENVO:01000060) such as... | depth 40 m | reverse complement strand
CAATGGCTTTTTGTTTTCCAACCTTAGCAATATAAAAGCCTTGTTCACTATAAAAGCTATCCAATATATGCTTGGCTTTTATATACCTGATTTCATTTTTATAATCTTCTTTATTACTCATAATGTCAGGCATATCTATATCTGGGCAATCATCTATATCTACACAATCTAAGATGTAATTAATATAGTTCTTTTTATATTCCGTGTGGTGTAATTTAGCCATTTTATTTCCTTTCTAAATTAGTGTAGTAGTCGTTGTATATATGCTCGGCAATTTCTCTATAATTGCAATCTCTAAATGGGTCAAACATTGGAAGTATTAAACAATCTAAGTAATTCCTTAAATGTTTTGTTAAGTCATCTAATACTGTTTCTTTTTCAGTTGAAGATATATAAAGAACTGGAGGGATATTATTATCTTTCTTTATACTATCAATACGACCATAAAAAAGTTCCGTATCGTAATCCCCTAATAATTCCATATTAACTTTCCAAGTTGCCTTGTTAGTCCATCCGTTATATTCAGTCATTTTATACCTCCTAATAGTTATATTTTTCATGTAGTTTTTTAAGCATTGCTTTATGTTCAGATACTTGGTCTTTCAATTCTTGTTCAGTATAGCAATAGAATTCCATTTCTATAGCGATATCTGGTTCTTTTTCCCATGCCTTATCTAATTCAACAAGTTTATAATTACCAGATACTGTTTCGCACAAAGCATATCTATATTTATGCTCGTGGATATCAGGGTTGTAGTTACTGTTTATTTTAATCATGTTAAAACCTTTCATTATATTAACTAATGTTAATACCATTATGCACATATAGAATCATAGTACAAGCATTATTTATATTGAAGTTAATATACTTCAGGTGTTAAGCTCTATATATGAGCATTAAACCCTTAACAGATAAGCAAAAAGCGTTTATTGATAACTATAGCAAAACTGGCAATGCGAAGGCTAGCGCAATAGCATCAGGCTACAGTAAAGCAACAGCAGAACAACAAGGCTATGAGTTAAAAAAGAAATTGGCCAATGAGATAGACCAAGCAACTAAACAAGTCCTAGCGTCTAGCGTTCCAATGGCAATAGATAAGCTACAGTCATTAATAATAGATGACAAAGTTAATCCGTCAGTAAAGCTTGGGGCTATTAACTCTATACTTGATAGAACTGGTTATCAAACTGTACATAAAGTAGAAGACGTAACTAAACAACAATCAGAAGAAGAATTACAAGTAGAACTAAACCACCTACTTCAAAACCTAAAGACCACAGAGCATTAATTTATGCTGCTTATTTTGAACCATCCAACGCAATATAATCAACAATCTAAATGCCAACTCATATTATTACATATACGCTAATAGATAGAGTAGTAGCGCATAGCGAAGTCATATAACTATCATCTGCTTACATGGTTTAAAATGACCCATCCACACGCACACACACACGCCAAGCCACGCAGGATTTTTGCGGTCGCTTGTGTGCGCCTATATTAATAAACAGTAGCAGTTTGAGAGCCACCCCACCCCCCAAAGCGGTCGGCGGTGTATATATATATGGATCTCTCCATACAGCGGTGGGCCTTTTTTAACATTAACATTTGTTAATAGGTATAACATAGGAGTTGTGTTATGTTAATAGATCAGTTATAGTGTCTTTATGGGTGATAAAGCTTGGAAACAACGAGAGCGGAAAGTTGCGCAGTTCTTTGGTGGGCAGAGGACACCGTTATCAGGTGGTAATGGCAAGATAACAAGAGCAGATGTTATACACGATAAGTTATTTATTGAGTGCAAGTTACGTGCAAAGCATACAGCTGTTACTTTGTGGGATGATACAAAAGAGTTAGCGGTCTTAGAAAAGAAAACACCTGTTGTTGTATTGTGTGAAAAGAACCGCAAGGGTTTCTGGGTTATGGTACATAGTGATGATTTGGATAAACTATGAATGACATAGAAAGAGCAGTAGAAATAGCACGAGAATTACAGTATCGTAAAAATACAAACCGTATGGCATATTATACACCGTATGAGTATCAAGTAAAATTTCACAACACCGTTGCACAACAACGATTGTTAATGGCAGGAAACAGAATTGGAAAATCTTTTTGCGGAGCAATGGAAATGGCATTGCATCTTACAGGACAATATCCTGATTGGTGGAAAGGAAGAAGATTTGACAGGCCTATTCGTGCTTGGGCAGGAGGTGCGTCTAATGAAACCACAAGAGATATATGTCAAAAAGAATTAGTAGGACAACCAGATGATCCATCTGCTAAAGGCACAGGTAGTATACCAATTAAGTATATAGGAGAAACAGTAAGAAAAGCTGGTGTACCTAATGCTATGAACAGTCTTGTTATTAAACATATTACAGGAGGGTGGTCAAGGTTAGCATTTAAAGCCTATGAAATGGGAAAAGAAAAATGGATGGGGGAAACAGTAGATGTAGTCTGGTTAGATGAAGAACCACCATCTTCTATATACACGCAAGCTTTAACACGTACTGCTGACAAAGGTGGTATTGTTTATATGACTTTTACACCTGAAAATGGTATGACAGAAACGGTAGCGCAGTTTGTAAATGATCTTAGGGATGGACAAGCACTTATACAAGCTGGGTGGGATGATGCACCACATATGACTGACACGGTGCGAGAGCAAATACTTTCTGCGTTACCACCGCATGAACGTAAAATGCGTGAACAAGGTATACCACAATTAGGAAGTGGTCTTGTTTTTCCATTGCCAGAATCAGATATGGTATGCGATCCAATAGAAATACCAACATACTGGCCTAGAATATGTGGAATAGATTTTGGTTGGGATCATCCGACAGCTGCCGCATGGATTACTTGGGACAGAGATAGTGATATTATTTATGTGTATGATACTTATGCTATGTCGCAAGAAGCTGTACCTATTCACGCAAGTGCTATAAAAGCAAGAGGGAATTGGATTCCTGTTATATGGCCTATGGATGGAAGGCAAGCAGACAAAGGATCTGGTAAATCTTTAACAGAGCAATATAAAGTAGAAGGTGTCAACATGACACGAGAACATTTTAGCAATCCACCGCAACAAGGACAAAAAGAAGGGAGTGGTGGTAACTCTGTAGAAGCAGGTATACAGGAAATGTATACAAGGTTTATGACAAATAGATTGAAAATTTTTGGGAATCAAGGTAAATTATTAGAAGAACTAAGAATGTATCATAGGAAAGATGGCAAAATTGTGGCAAAACATGATGACGTTATATCTTCATTAAGATATGCAGTTATGTCTGTAAGAAAAGCAAGAATAAAAAATTACGAGCCAACACAATATTCATCTGATAGTGATTTTAACGTATTTGTATAGGAAGAAAATGGGTGGTATAGCAAGAATATTAGGAGCAGCATTTGGTGGTAAACCAAGAAAAGCAGCTGCGCCAGTAGTTAGTCAAGCAGCACAACCAGCGGCACAAGCACAAATAACTCCTACAACACCATCCCCAGCAGAATCTATGATAGCAGCAGGATCTGGGTATGGCGGTGGAACAATTATGACAGGTGCAGGTGGAGTAGAAACAGAAGCTAACATTAGTCGTACAATGTTAGGTGGTGGATCAACTGTTGAACGAAGAAAAAGAACTTGATTGAAGTTAGAGTTGATAAAGAAATAAGAGCAGATGCTTTTACATGGTTACAACCTAGGGCGCATTTGTGGAGAGATATAAAAGAAGATGATAGGCATATAGCTTTTACAGAAGATGGACAAATAAAAGCGTGTTTATTATTTTCAGATTTTGATGGGCATAACATTTTTGTGCATTTGGCTATTGACGATCCAAGAGCTTGCCAGAAGCGTTACATAAAATTAATGTTTGACTATGCCTTTAATCAATGTAATTCTAATAGGATGACAGCAATGTGCGTTAATGGCTATACAAGAAATGAAAGATTGTTAAAAGGAGTTGGGTTTACAAAAGAAGGTGTTATTAGAGAATCAATGAAAGTAAATAATAACTATGTAGATGCAGCAATATACGGAATACTAAAAGGAGAATGTAAATGGGTATGAAAGCCAAAGTAGCTACACCACCACCAATAGATACAAGTGTTACTGATAGAACAGCAGAAAAAGAAGCAAAGCTTGAATTAGAAAAGAAAAGAATGTTAGAAGCAGGCGCAAAAGGTCGTTCATCTACTATTCTTACTAGTGGTGAAGGTTTACTAGAGCAACCAGAAGTAGGAAAAACTATGCTCGGTGGCACATTATAATGGATGGTAATAGAAAGAAAAAAGTAAAAACAATTAAAAAAGTAATAAAAGGTTTAAATAAAGCTTCTAACTCACACAAGAAACAGGCAAAAACTTTAAGTAGGGTAATAAAAGGAAAATAAAATTGGATATGTTAGAACCATTTGACTACGTAAAAAAACGTATGTCAGCTATGTCCTCATCACGAGATACGTGGGAAGATCATTGGCAAGAAATATTAGATTATGTAATGCCACGTAAGGCAGATATTACATTAGTAAGATCAAAAGGCGAAAAAAGAACAGAAGTTTTATACGATAGCACAGCTATTACTGCCAATACATTGTTGGCTGCAAGTTTACAAGGCACATTAACATCTCCTTCATTGCCTTGGTTTTCAATAAAAATACGTAATAAAGAATTAAATGAACAAAGAGATACTGCGTTATGGCTAGAAGATACAGCTAGACGTATGTATGATGCTTTTAACGATACTAATTTTAATACAGAAGTACATGAGATGTATCTTGATTTAACATCTATTGGTACAGGATGTTTACTTGTAGAAGAAAATAGTAAAGGTTTTGCGGAAGGTGGTATACATTTTAAAACATTGCACATAAATGAATTTTACATACAAGAAAATGTAAATGGTTATGTTGATACTGTTTACCGTAAATATAAATTGTCTGCTAGACAGGCAGTACAAGAGTTTGGTGAAGAAAATCTAGGCAAAAAATTACTGGATGCTGTCAAAAGTAAACCAGAAAAAGAGTTTGTTTTTATCCATGCTGTTGAACCATCAATAGATTACGAACGTGCAACAGGAAAAGTAGCTACAAAATTACCTTTTCATAGTTGTCATGTTTGTGAAGAAGATAAGATGATTGTCAGAACTGGTGGTTACAACGAATTTCCTTACCTCGTGCCTAGATGGTCTAAAGCGACTGGTGAAACATACGGTCGCTCACCATCCTATAATGCGATACCTGATATAAAAACACTAAACAAAGCTGTAGAAATAGGATTAAAAGCTTGGGCAAAAGCTATAGATCCTCCTTTATTAGTACAAGATGATGGTGTTATTGGTAGAGTAAGAACAACACCAGCAGGTATTACAGTCATTAGAAATGATGGCGCTATCAAACCGTTACAAATAGGAACGAATTGGCAAATCACAGATATGAAAGAAACCCAATTACGTACTGCTATTAGGCAAGCCTATTATTCAGACCAGTTGCAGTTGTCAGAAGGCCCACAGATGACTGCTACTGAAGTACAAGTTCGTTATGAACTTATGCAAAGGTTACTTGGCCCAACATTGGGAAGATTCCAATCGGAGTTCTTAAACCCATTAATTGAACGTGTTTTCGGAATTATGTTCAGATCAGGTGCGCTTCTCCCTCCGCCTGAAAACATACAAGAAAGCAAGATGGATATTGAATATGTTGGGCCATTGGCCAGATCACAACGCATGGAAGAAGCAAATGCAATAGATAGACTATATCAATTAGCTATGACTATTGCACAAGCTAATCCATCTGTTATGGAAATTATAAACCATGACGAAGCAATTAGAATGAGGGCAAAATTATTAGGTGTTCCTAACAGTATTCTAGTAAGTAGAGAAGATGTAGAGGATGCGAGAGAAGCACAAATGCAACAACAAATGGCGCAACAAGAGATGATGGCGCAACAACAAACTGCACAACTAGCGCAACAACAAGCGGAAGCAGCAAAAGCAGCAGGTGATCCGCAAGCACAACAAGCTTTACAACAAGCAGCGCAAGAAGCAGGTTTATCATAAATGTCAGACAGCGATTTTGAAATTAATAAAGATCATGGAGATCTTGTGGATAGCTATAGACAATGCTTTAGTACAAACGAAGGAGAAAAAGTGTTAAAAGATTTGAAGGCAGCATATGGGGATAGATCTAGTTATAGTAACGATTCCCATGATACTGCCTACAAAGAAGGGCAGCGCTCCGTCTATTTGCGCATTTTTAATTTAATAAAAGAAAGAAAGGAATAATATGTCAGAAGAACAGGCCGCAACAGAAGATCAGGCAATTCAGGATACTACGGTTCTTGGATCTGATTCACCAAGCGATAACCTTGATTGGAAAGCATCATTATCGTCAGAACTAGCAAACGATCCAACTATAACTCAATTTAAAGATGTGGAAAGTTTAGCTAAAACAGTTGTTCATCAACAAAAACAAATGGGAAGTCGTATTCCTATTCCAAAAACTGATGAAGAATACAAAGAATTATATGGTAAATTAGGCAGACCAGATGATCCTACAGGGTATGAAACAAAAATACCAGAGGGTATGGAAGCTTACTTTAACGAAAACGCAGTTAATGATTTTAAAAATATAGCACACGAAATAGGGTTGAATCAAAATCAAGTAAGTGCATTAATGGATTATCAGTCTAGGTCTATGCAACAAGAACTTGATACACAACCTGCTATGTTATCAGCGCAAAAAGAACAAACAGAAAGAGAATTAAAATCAGAATGGGGTGTAGAGTATGATAGGAATATACGTGCTGCACAACGTGCATTGCAAGTGTATGGAGATCCTGAAATTGTTGAGTTAATGAATACAACAGCTGGCAATAATCCTGCTGTCGTAAAATTATTTGCAAGACTAGGTGCAGAAGTAACAGAAGATATGACGCAAAATACACAAAACAATAATCTAGCTGTTTCCAGACTTGATGCGCAAGACGAGATATCCCAAGTATTTTCTAATAACAACCATCCTTATTTTCAATCTACGCATCCAGAACACTTGGCTGCTGTAGAAAGAGTAAGACAGTTGCATGAAAAAGTACATGGTGGTAAATAACTTGAAATGAAAAACTTTCATGTTATACTAAGTAAATAACATAAGGCCCACTAGGATAACCTTAGTTGTGGGTATGATACCTTAAAATCCGTTTGACAGTACGTTACTGTAAGGTTTCCCTAATTTAAGGATAAAAACCGTTTATTTTTTTAACTTAACAGGAGAACTATTATGTCAATAGAAATCACTACCGCTTTTGTAGAGCAATACAAAAGCAATGTGTTCCACTTGGCACAGCAAAAAGGTTCAAGATTAAGGGATGCGGTTAGATCGGAAACGGTTACAGGTAAAGCGCATTTCTTTGAAAGAATTGGTACTGCTGCCGCTGAAAAACGTACATCACGTCATTCAGACACACCAAGAATGGACACACCACACTCCAGACGTAAAGTAACTATGGACGATTACGACTGGGCAGACCTGATTGATAATGAAGATAAGGTACGTATGCTTATTTCACCACAATCAGAATACGCAATGGCAGGCGCATGGGCAATGGGCAGAGCTATGGATGATTCAATAATTAGTGCAGCTACAGGCACAGCTTATGGCGGTGTTAGTGGCGGAACTAGTGTTTCATTACCATCTGGTCAAAAAGTTGTTCATGGATCAGCAGGTTTAACACTTGCAAAATTATTATCAGCTAAAGAAATTCTTGATGCTAATGATATTGATCCAGACGAAGCAAGATATTGTATCGTTACAGCAGGCCAATTAACTGATTTGTTAGGAGTAACACAAGTAACTTCAGCAGATTTTTCTAGTGTAAAAGCATTAGTACAAGGCGAAATTGACACTTTCTTAGGTTTTAATTTTATTAGAACTCAACGTCTAGGTACAGACGGAGATGGTAATCGTCAAGTATTAGCATTTACCCAATCAGGTATAGGACTTGCTGTCGGTCAAGATGTGAACACTCGCATCAGCGAAAGATCAGACAAGAATTATGCAACGCAAGTATTTTTATCAATGACTATCGGTGCTACACGTATCGAGGACGAAAAAGTCGTTGAAATAGCTTGCACAGAATAGGAGGATAAAAAATGGCTACAGTTTATTCAGTACAAAAAACAAAATGGTCGCAGAATAACCCTTCTGAAAAAATTAACACCAATGAAAAAGCTGGTCGTATTCGTATTGCTTACGCATTATACGAAGCATCAAGTTTAGCTTCAGGGGATGTTATTGAAATGTTTAATTTGCCAAACGGTGCTAGAATACTAGAAGGTACTTTAACGCATGACGCATTAGGTAGTAGTACAACACTATCTGTTGGACACGCAGCTTACGTAAATGCTGCTGGAACAGCAGTTGCTTTAGATGTTGACGAATACTTTGCAGCGGCTGCAAGTACATCTATTACTACAGTAGCGGTAGCGGTAACTTCAGCACTAGGAAGAAATAGTGTTGTTGATGCTAACCAAGACGGTATTCCTGTAACAGTTGTTATGGGTGGTGCTGCTGGTACAGGTACAATCGAACTGACTATGTACTACGTTGTTGATTAATAATTAACAATAAACGGAGGGGGTGTAAAAACCTCCTCCCCATAAAGGTGAATAATGGTAACAGAAGTTTCTATATGTAGTAATGCACTAAGACGTTTAGGTGATGATCCTATTACAAGTCTTACTGATGATACAGAACGTGCAAGATTGTGTAATGCTTTATATGAAGATGCAAGAGATTTAACATTACGTTCTCATCCTTGGAACTTTGCTATAACCAGAGCATCTTTAGCACAACTAAGCTCTACTCCAGCATACGGTTTTGATTATATGTATGCCTTACCTACAGATCCATATTGTCTGCGTGTACTAGAAATGGAATTTGCAGATTACATATTTAAGATAGAAAATGATGCAACAAATGGTAGAGTTTTGCTGACAAACGAAAGTACAGCAAAAATACTATACATTGCAAAAATTACAAATCCTACATTATTCGATTCTATGTTTGTCGAAACACTAACAACTAAATTATCCTCTGATCTTGCCTATCCAATTACAGGTAGTGTTCAATTACAAACTCAAATGGAAAAATTATACAGAGATAAATTATCTGAAGCTCGAAGTGTTGATGGAATGGAAGGATTTATAGATGAATTTGTTTCAACAACATTTACGGACTTTAGAACATAATGGCAAGAGTACATCCTTTTCAATCAAATTTTACTGCTGGTGAATTAAGCCCTAAACTATTTGGTCAAATAGATTTTAAGAAATATGCTAATGGACTAGAAACATTAGAAAACATGACTGTGTTTCCGCAGGGAGGAGCAACACGTAGATATGGCACAAGATATGTTGGCCCAGTAAAAGATCACACAAAAACAACAAGATTAATTCCTTTTGAGTTTAATGTAGAACAAGCTTATATGCTAGAGTTTGGAGATCAGTATATAAGGTTTTACAAAGACAATGGTATAATTACAGAAGGCGATAAAACAATATCAGCAATTACAAAAGCAAATCCTGCTGTTGTTACTGCAAGTTCACATGGTTATAACAATGGTGATGAAATAATTATTACTGGTGTTGTAGGTATGACAGAAGTCAATGGTAAAAGATTTAAAGTTGCAGACAAAACAACAAACACTTTTGAATTACAAACATTAGCAGGAGTAGATATAAACAGCTCTAGTTACACAACTTATAGTTCTGGAGGTGTAGCTAATAAAATATACGAAATATCAACATCTATTACAGAATCAATGTTGTATGAAATACAGTATACACAGTCAGCTGATATTATGTATATTGTGCATGAAACAATCCCACCACAAAAATTAACAAGAACAGGTCATACATCATGGAGTATTGGCGCTGAAACATTTACAGATTCTCCATTTTTAGATGCTAATTTAACTTCAACAACTTTAACACCTGCCTCTGCTTCTGTAGCAACTGGTGTAAATATTACTGCATCAGCAGTTACTGGTATTAATGGGAATCAAGGATTTTTATCTACAGACGTTGGTAGAACAATATCTATGAATAACGGAAAGGCAACAATTACAGCAAGAACAAGTGCAACGGTAGTAGTCGTAAGTATAACAACTGCGTTTACAAATACAGATGCGCAAACTGCTTGGAGGTTAGGTGGTTGGTCTAATACAACAGGCTACCCAAGAACTGTTACATTTTTTGAACAACGATTAATATTTGCTGGAACTACTAATAATCCACAAACTATATTTGGATCGCAGTCTGGTTTGTATACTAATTTTGATACTGGTGATGCTTCAGCTGCTGATGCGTTTGTGTATACTATAGCTGCTAACAGAGTAAATATTATTAGATGGTTAGCTCCAGCTCGTGATTTAATTGTTGGGACAGCAGGTGGTGAATTTAAAGTTGGCAGGCCAACAGGTGAGCCATTAAAACCAACAAATGTAAATATTACACAACAAACTACATACGGTGGTTGGACTACAGAACCTACACAAATTGGTAACAGTATATTGTTTGTGCAAAGACAAAGAAAAAAAATAAGAGAATTTGCTTATAAGTTTGAAGATGACGCATATTCTGCACCAGATATGTGTATATTAGCAGAGCATATTACAGGCACAGGTATATATGATGTTACTTATGCGCAAGAACCTGAAAGTATATATTGGGCAGTTAGAGATGACGGAACATTATTAGGATTAACATACAAAAGAGAAGAAGATATTATAGCATGGCATAGACACGTATTAGGTGGAACAATAAGTCATTCTGTAAATACAGCAAGCGCATTAACAACAGCTTCATCAGATTCTAATAATAATGGTAAGCTAACTATTACTAGTCATGGTTATACAACTGGAGATGCTGTAATATATGATGCTAATGGCAACACAGCAATAGTAGGATTAGATGACGGAAGAACTTATTACGTATATGTTATAGATGCAAACACAATAGAGTTAGCAAGAAGTTACGATCAAGCAATAGACAGAACAATAAATCAGTTAGGTGCTGCTAGTGGTACGCATATTTTTAAAAACCATGCTAAGGTAAAATCTGTGTCTTGTATAAGTAGCGATACATCAAATGAAGTATACGTTATTGTAGAAAGAATAATTAATGGAAATAGAGTGCAGTATGTAGAGTATTTAGATTATCAGTTAAATACAGATTCTACATTAAATGGAACAATAAATGGTACAACTGGCACATTAACAAACCTAGATCATTTAGAAGGTGAAACTGTGCAAGTGTTGGTAGGTGATGCTGTCTATCCAAATCAAACAGTTACAAACGGTGAAATTACTGTTACATTACCAAGTACAAGTGGTTTTCATAATGTTGAAATAGGATTAGGGTACACAAGTAAAATGAAAACATTAAAAGTTGAAGCAGGTGCGTCAGCAGGAACTGCGCAGAACAGACCAAAAAGATACAATCAAGTATCTGTAAGATTACATGAAACAGTTGGGGTTACAATAAACGGAGATCAATTACCATTTAGATCATCATCTACACCAGTAGGGCAAAACATACCTGCATTTACAGGAGATAAAAATGTAAGTAACTTAGGTTGGAATACAGATGGTCAAATAACTATTGAGCAAACTCAGCCTTTACCAATGACAGTACTATCATTAACTGGTACACTAGTAACAAGCGATTAGGAGTTAGATATGCCTTTTTTTAATTTATTACCAATGCTTGTAAGTTCAGCTTTTACAGTAATGGGTGCATCACAGCAACAAAAAGTTTTAAAAGCAAATGCTGCATGGCAAAGGTATGAATCACAATTAAATTTTGAATACGAAAAACAAAAAAGATTAACAGCACAAACAAAATTATTAAGTGAGCAAAGAGCTGCTGGTGCTGCTTCTGGAGTTGTTGTTGGAACAGGAAGTAGTTTGTTAGCAATGCAAGCTGATATGGATGAATTTGAAAATGATATGTGGTTCTTAGAAAAAGGATTGTTTGCAGAAGCAAAAGCTAATGATGCAGAATTAGCAGGGCAAATATCTTCAACATATTTTGATGCAGGAACTAGCCTAATAAACAGCTATTCATCTTACCAACAACAAGAACAATTAAGAGAAAGTGCAGAGTTATATGGATCAGGAACACAAGTTGGCCCTAGTACTGTTATGAGTTTATCACCACGAGGAATATATTAAATGGTAAAAATTCCAAGATATGAAGGATCATTAGGTGCAAGGCCTATAAGAAGTGGCAGAACTTTAGGAACTGGCATAAGCGCTGCTACTAGTTTTACAAAATTCGGTCAAAGTATTTCAGATAGTTTAATAGAATACAACAATACACAAATAGAACTTTTGGCACGAGCTAGAGATGTTGAAATAAAAAATGCAGAATTATTAGCAGCATCAGCTACACAAGAATCTAATTTAAATGCACTAGACAGTTTTCAGACGGATACTAATTATAAAAGTTTTGAAGATAAATACGAAGAACGTTGGAAAAGGAACAATCAACGAGTACAAAAAAATTTTTTTACTTTGCCTAATGGGAAATTAGACGAAATTTCTTATAATAGTTATTTAGCAAATCAAGGCAATTTATTATATGTAGATGGTCTGCAACAAGTAAAAAAATTAAAAAATGAAAAAAGATACAATGAATCAGTACTTGCAGTTAGCAAAACAACAGAAGATTCAATAAACAATGTTATTAAAAATAACAACTTATCAAGGACTGCTGTTCAATCAAAATACAACGAGGGAATATTATCAATAGACAATTATAACGGTATATTAGAACCAGATATAATTATTGCACAAAAAGAACGATTATATAATAGTACAAATGAAAGTTTTATATATAGCCAAACAACAGAGATTGGAAAAATTCCAGTTACAAAAAATCAATCTGGTGAAACAGTAAAAGATTACATTAAAATAAATGAGTATTTAACAAACAAAAATAATTATGAAGGAGAAAACAGACTTACAAACATTGATGGCACACCTATATTGTATCGTTCGCCAGAAGCAGATTCTTTAATAGAAAGAGTCCAAAATCAATTACAAAATGAAATTTTCTTTGATAATCAAACAACAATCAATAAACTTAATAGTATATGGCAAAATAATGAATTAATAAATGGTAATTTAAGTGAAGCAGAAATAGATCAGCAAGATTGGCCAGATAATGAGATAGGTAGAAGTAATAAAGCTGCTGCACTAGAAATACGTCTAAATAGAATTAGTGGTGAAAGTCCAACAGAGCCAGACATTTTGATGCGGCAAGATATCATAGCTGCAGCATATACATTTAAAATTCAAACTACACATCAAAAAGAATACTTTCCAAATAGTGAAAAATTACAAACGTATTTATTAACACAATTAAAAATTAAATATGGCGAAGAAAATGGCCAAACAAAATACAATAATTATAAAGAAAACAAAATGAGTGTTTTTGATTTGCAAATAGAAGGATTTTTAGATCCAACTAGTGCTACAAATATTAGATCTATAGTAAACGATCCAGAATTAGCAAGGATGTTTGAGATGTTTGAAGAATCAAAAAATAGTGTTATACCGCAAATAAGAGGGAATGATGTTTTAGCTGATCAAGATAATTTAACAGCTGCTAGGTTGTATAAATTTGAATATGACGCAGAACAAGAATTTATAAAGAAAGTATTTGAAGAAGGAGTAAAACCAGACGATTTACTAAATCCAGCTAGTTCTGATTATATTTTTAACGAAAAATTTATTAATCAATACAAAATATCACAAACAGAACAAATTAATAATGTTATAGACAGTTACGATATTAATTTAGATAGTAGTAACATAGATAAAAGTGGTGCGCCAAAATGGGATGATTTTAAAGATAAATACGACACTTATGATGATTTTCTTGCTGGAGATGAAGTTAAAAAGTTTGAAGCAGAAAATGATATAATTGCTATGATACAAGAGGAAACAGGTAGAGTAATAACTTATACAGAACTTACAAGTGCAAACAATGTAAAATACAGGGTTTATGATGACAACACAATAGATCCTGCTCCTCAACCAACTATTTATAATAGTAATGTAGTAGGGTTTAGAGGCTCTAATTACTCATCAAATCCTTTGTATGTAGAGTGGCAAAAAACATTTTCATTAACGCATAAAAAAGATGGGACAATGAAAGAAGGACAAGAATTGTTATTTGAATCAATAAAAGATAAATTACAAGGTTTACAAAATGCAAATTAGTGATGAAAGAAAATTGCTATATGGAATCCCACTAGAAGATATACAAAAAGAAAATAAAATAGATTATGCAAGAAGTAAATTATATGGAGGGCCAGATAGTTTGTTATTTAATCAAAAAGATATTTCTAATACAGAAAATGAAAATAGAGCATGGTGGAGAAGGGCGCTAGGCAATGTTTCAGAATGGGCGGTAGGAGAAGAAGCTGATTGGGGAACTTATTTAAAAAGAGGGTTGGGCCAATCAAATATAAATCTTTATTTGCAACAAGCACAAGATAGAGGAATTGATTACCAAGAAGCTTTTTCTGCTGAACCAGAAGATACTGGTATTGCTGAAAGATTTGTTGAAACACTTACTGCTATTGCAGCTGATACACCAACTTATTTAGCAGGCGCTGCTGTTGGAGGTTTAATGACAAGAAGTCCTACATTAACAGCTGGTGCTGCTGGTTTTGTTAATGATAGTGTAAAAGGTATGTATTTAGCAGCTTTACAAAGAGGTGATGTTGATACATTTTCTGAATATTGGGATATGTTTTTGCAACATGGTGTAGAAGAAGGAGTAAAAGGTGGTTTATACATGGGCGCTATGGGTGCAGCTCCTGCAATTTTAGCTCCATTAGGTGTCCCTATTAACAAAGCAACTGTTGCTGCATCAAGATGGGCAGGTTTAACAGGTGCAGGAATTGCTATAGAAAAAGAATTACCAACTAAAGAAACTTTAATAAATAATGCACTTTTATTAGGTGTATTTGGTGCTGTTGATCCAAAAGCAAGGAAAATGGTAGAAATAAGCGCTTTAAAAAATAAACAAAACCCTACCCAAATAACTCTTGATATGTCTAAAAATGAAGTTATGAAACAAGAGTTGTTAAGTATAAATACAAAAATATTTTCTAGAGATAAAAAAATTGTAGAATTAGAAGTTTTAAACTTAAAAGAAGAATTGGCACAATTAAACAAAATAGATCAAGAAGCTGCGCCAAAAATAATTGTTAGTAAAGATGCTGAAATTCTAAAAATTGAAAAAGACATAAAAAAAATAGAGGAAACATTATCAAACCCAGCATTAGAATCTTCTTTAAAAACATTAAATCAAACAAATTTAGATATACTAAGACAAGATTTGAGAGATATTAAAGAAGCTACAGGTAAAATTATAGAAGAAAAAGACGTACCAAAATTTAACAGAGATCGGAAAAAAAATTTACAAAAAGAGTTAGATGCTCTAAACAAAAAACAAATAGAATTAGTTAAAGCTTTAAATTTAACACAAAAAAAAGTTGAGCAAATGGGTGAAGGTGGTGCGCCACCAGCAGCAGTTAATAAACTAAAAAAATCAATTACACAAAATCAAGAAAAAATTGATACTACAACAAAACTAATTAATAAAGATCAAAGAATAAAACAAATTGAAAAAGAACTAGATGATTTAGGTCAACCTGTTGAAAAAATCTTTGACAAAGACGTTGATCGTAAAAATCATCCTGATCCTGACATAAATTTTATTATGGGAAAAACTGCTTTAGGAAAAGTTAAATATACTGAAACTGGTTCACAATCTTTTTTTGCAAAAGTGCAATCACAATATATAGACAAGTTATATCCAATAAAAAAGGCAGTTAAAGAATCTAAAGAAAAAGGAATAGATCAAGCAGGATCATTAGATGTTTACAAACAATTTAGATTGCAATTAGGAAGTATTGGTAAAGGATTTCATTTTATAGAAAGAGGTACTTTAGACTTCTTTACCTTAAAAAAAACTGGTAGATCATTTCAACAAATTTTAAAAGATGTTATAAGTTCACGAAAAAGTTATGAAGAATTTACATCTTTTGCTATAGCAAAAAGAGCCTTGGAAAAATATAAACAAGGTATATCTACTGATTATTCATTAACAAGTAAAGATAGGGCAGTTTTACAAAGAACAATTAAAAATTACGAAGGAAAATATGGAAGGGCATTTGATGAAATAAATTTGTATCAACAAAGAGTTTTAACTTATATGCAAGATTCTGGCCTTTTATCTCCTGAACTATACAAAACAATATTACAATTAAATAAAGACTACGTTCCATTAAACAAAGTTTTAGATCCATCCGTACCTAAAACTAGTAGTGGGTTAGGATCAATAGTAAAAAATCCTATGAAAGAAATGAAAGGATCTGTAAAAGGAAAAGCTACAATAGATCCTATTGAAACAATGTTTTTAAACACTTTACATTTTGTTCAATTAGCTGAAAAAAATGTAGTAAACAAAGCTTTTATTGACCTAGCATTAAGATCAAAAGATCTTGTGGATGCTTTTTCTGTTGTTAAAGAAGTTAAAAATTTAAAAGAAACTAAATTAAATGCAGCAGAAATTAATGCTTTATTTGATGGAAAACAAAAAATTAGTGATAGTGTTAGTCGGAACATGATTGTTTTTAGAAAGGATAACAGTTTAATAAAAGATACACAAATTGCTGTGTACGATAAAGGAAAACTTAAAGTCTATGAAATAGGTGCAGAATTTGCAGATGCTATTAGAGGGCAAAATACTTTTGCAAGTAATATTTTTATGCAAATAGCTGCTACACCTACTAGATTGTTAAGAGCAGGAGCAACATTAGATCCATCTTTTATTTTTAAAAATTTTGGTAGAGATACCTTTTTTGCATCTGTGTTTTCTCAAAACACTTTTATTCCAATATTAACTTCTTTTAGAGGTATGTTTTCTGTTATAAAAAGTAAAACAAAAAATGGAGATGCTTTATTTGATGATTTTATGAAATCAGGAGGTTTGCAATCTACAATGATTTCTGTAGATAAAAGTTATTTTAGAGAAGGGCAGATGCTTAAAGAAATGTCAACTGTAAACAAAAAATTATTAAACTCAATTAATCCTAGAAATTATTTAGAACACTTAAGAGTGTTTGCAGAAATTTTTGAACAAGCTTCAAGAGTAGGTGATTTTCGTTTAACAATAAAAAGATTAAAAAAAGAAAATCTAAAATTACCAACTGAAAAAAGATTAACAGAAAGAGAAATTATAGAAACAGCAGGTTTTGAGGCAAGAGATTTAACTATTGATTTTAGAAAAATGGGTATGAGAGTAGAAGGTTTGAATATGGTTACAGCTTTTTTAAATGCTAGAATACAAGGTTATGCAAAAATAGCAGAAGGATTAGCAAATCCTAAAACAAGAAATAAGATGATTAGAACAGCAACAATAACAATTACTTTACCTTCTGTAACTCTTTGGTTTGCTAATAAAGACAGCGAAACATACAAAAAATTACCTCAATGGCAAAAAGATTTAAATTGGATTATTATTGCTAATGAAGGAGAAGAAAATGAAACTGTTTATAGAATACCAAAACCTTTTGAAATTGGCTGGGTATTTGGTTCATTGCCAGAAAGAATGTTAGACTTTATGTATAGCAAAAATCCTGAACCTTTTAATCAATCACTTTTAGAGTTTACAAAAAATTTAACAATAAATAGCCTTCCTTTCCCAGATTTTATGAGGCCATTTATAGATGATTCAAGAAATCAAAATGCTTTTTATAAAAGACCAATAGTTCCTTACAGGTTAGAAAAAGTATTGCCACAGTATCAATATAATGAATACACAAGCACAACAGCAAAATTTATAGCAAGTGTTTTTGATAAATTGGCAGTAGCAACAGGAACGGAATTAAACTTTGTTGGGCCAAGTTTAAACAGTCCAGCAAAAGTTGACAATTATATTAATGCGTGGACAGGTGGATTAGGAAAATATTTATTAGATTCAATAGATGCAATACAAAGTTATAGACAAAAAACATTTGGAGAAGAACCAGTTCCTGTAAAACCTTGGTCGGATGACTGGGTTAAAAATTTGTCAGAAATACCTGTTGTAAGATCTTTTGTAATACGTAATCCTAGCGCAAGTACACAGCCATTAAACAATTTTTGGAAAAAATATAACAAAATATCTAAATATCAAAATACGTATGATTTGTTAGTAAGAAATGAAGAAAATGTAAACGCAATGGAATTTTTTAAAAATAAATTAATACCAATAGCATACACAGAAGGTAATTTTTTATTGTTTCAATATGCTCCTTTAATAAAAGAACATGGAGATATGATAAAATACATAGAAAAAAATTTAGAGATGTCTGCTGATGAAAAAAGACAACTTATAGACGGTATTTATAGAAATATGGCGAGATTAGCAGAAACAGCTTTATTAACTATTGAAGCAACAGAAAATACAAATAAACAATGATGGACAATTCAACTAATTTTAAGTAAAATAAAACTGCATAGGAGCTAATATGACAATAACAACCACCATAGCAAAAAACAGTTATTCTGGCAACGGAAGTACAACTGTATTTGCGTATCAATTTAAGATACTGGCACAGACAGATTTGCAAGTAATACTGCGTGCAGCTACAGGAGTAGAAACAGTACAAGAAATAACAACGCATTATACTGTATCAGGTGTAGGTGCTTCTAGTGGTGGTAATGTAACATTCGGATCTGCACCAGCATCAGGTGTAACAGTACTTATTAGGAGAGCTACAACACAAACACAAACTGTTGATCTTGTAGAAAACGATCCATTTACAGCAGAAACTGTTGAAACTGCTTTTGACCGTTCTATTATTTTATCCCAAGAATTACAAGAGCAAGTAGATAGATCTATTAAAATATCACGTACAAATACTATGACTTCTACAGACTTTACTACGTCTGCAACTGATAGAGCTAACAAACTTTTAGCTTTTGATTCTAGTGGCGAGATAGCTGTAACACAAGAAATTGGAACATTTAAAGGTACATCAGCTACTACAACTACAGCTGCTTATGTTGTAAGAGATATTGTAAAAGGATCTACTACAGCGCAACTAAATAACATATATATATGTATACAAGCAAGTCCAGTTGGTACAGCTTTAACAAACGCTAGCTATTGGACACTTATTGTTGACGCAGTAAGTGCAGCTACATCAGCAACAGCTTCTGCAACATCTGCTACTGCATCAGCCAGTTCCGCTACAGCTTCAGCGAGTTCTGCCTCAACAGCATCAGGCCACAAAGATACTGCTACAACAAAAGCTTCTGAAGCTGCTTCTTCTGCTACAGCTGCCGCTAGTAGTGCAACTGCCGCTGCAAGTAGCGCAACATCTGCTGCCGCAACACTAGACAGTTTTGATGATGTGTATTTAGGCGCAAAATCAAGCGATCCAAGTGTAGATAATGATGGTGATGCACTAGCTGCAGGAGCTTTGTATTTTAATACATCTAGTGATGCTTTGAAATACTACACAGGTAGTGCTTGGGTAGGAATAACATCAAGTCCTTCTGTAAGTGATTTATCAGATACAAACATTACAAGTCCAGCAGACGGATCATTGTTATTGTATGATACAGGCACATCAAAATACATAGACAACGTTATTAGCGGTGATGCTACACTAGCTGATACTGGCGCATTGACCATAGCAAATGATGCAATCACAGGAGCTAAGATAGCAGATAATGCTATCGATAGTGAACACTATACAGATGGTTCTATCGATACTGCACATATAGCAGATGCACAAGTAACAACTGCTAAGATAGCAGACAATGCAATAACCCTTGCTAAAATGGCGTCTGGTACTGATGGAAACATAATTAGTTTTGATGCATCTGGTAATCCAGTTGCAGTAGCCACAGGTTCAGCTGGTCAGGTTTTAACATCAGCAGGTGCTGGAGCGCCCCCAACTTTTGCTGCAGCAGGTGGTGGTGCAGGTATGGAGTTTATTGCCTCTAGTGGTGCTATATCTAATGCAGCATC